>QXGG01312922.1_pt1 | contig 237599 bp, 229 predicted proteins | sample 1982491 | NCBI WGS metagenome assembly QXGG01 (sample SAMN09924614, study PRJNA488089) | Wastewater metagenome, whole genome shotgun sequencing project. | isolation source: South African research farm wastewater | place: South Africa: Irene, Agricultural Research Council, Animal Production...
CAACGCAGCAAGAAGGAGATGCAAGAAGCAGCGATGACCGTATAGTTATCCACAACCGGGCATCAAAAAACCCGGTGCAGGCCCCTGGTCAAAATTCAATCGGCACGCCTGGTCAGATTTGAATCGGCGCCAACACACATGCCCCCAGTTGGTCAATCTGTGCCCCCGAAAATGCCCCCTGTTACCCCCGGATGTTGCTAGACTTTCACGGACCCTAGCGCACTACCCCAAGGGCTACGCCAGAGAGAGAAACAAAAAAGCCGGAAGGCTTTGGACCGTTCCGGCTTTCGGTGTGGTACCACCAACAGGAATCGAACCTGTATCTAGCGCTTAGGAGGCGCTCGTTCTATCCATTGAACTATGGCGGCTTGAGAGAGCCCGCATTGTATGTGCGGCGCCCGGGGGGCTTTCAGTCGTAGCGGTGGGTGAAGATCAGGTCGATCGCGTTCTCGGTGCCGGCGCGTGCGCGCAGGGTCAGGCGGCGCGAGAGGTCGTACAGGATCGAGACCGTGCTCATGGCGCCGGCCAGGCTCTGTTCGTAGCTCAGGTAGAGGTCGCTGGAGAGGCGCTTGCCCAGCGTGAGCGCCGCCCCGGTGGTGGTGCCGTCGGCGCTGGTGCCCGAGCCGGAGAAGCCGATCTCGTCGATGCCCAGCGTGCGCGCCAGCGCACCGTCCAGCGGCTCGCCACCGCTGGAGAGCAGGCGCCGCGCCGCCTGCTGCAGCACGAAGGCCTGCGCCCCCGCGGCCGAGGCCGGGCGGCCGAGCACCAGCCAGGCCAGCTTGTCGCCGTCGGGCAGGTCCGGGTCGGCGAACAGGGCCACGCGCGGGGCCTGGGCGTTGCCGCTGAGCTGCACCCCCACGCGCTGGTTGGTGTTTTCGGGCAGCACGCGCACGGCGCGGATGTCCAGCGCCGGGTCGTCGTAGGGGCCGGTGAAGCGCAGCACGCCCGACTCGATGCGCAGATTCTGGTCGTAGGCGCGGAAGGTGCCGTTGACGGTGCGCACCTCGCCCAGCACGCGCGGCGTCGGCAGGGCGGGCGTGGCGCGCAGGCTGAGTTGCCCTTCCAGCCGCGCCTCCAGGCCCTGGCCGCGCACCTCGAACTGCGGCCCCAGGTCCAGCGTGACCGACACGTCCGGCAACACGCGCTGGCCGGTGCCTTCGGGCACGGGCAGGTCGCGCGTGCTGCGCACCACCACGTCGTCGCCCAGGCTGGGCGTGCTCTCGTCGGGCAGGATGAACAGGGCCGAGTCGGCCTTGAGCTGGCCGCGCAGCTGCAGCAGGCGGCCGTCCAGCGTGGCAGTGGTTTCGCCCGAGAGCGTGAGGCGGCGGTCGGGGCGGCTGGAGATGCGCAGGCGCTGCGCCTGGGCCTTCAGTTCGATGAAGGGCTGGCGCAGCAGGCTGCCCGGCACGCTGCGCCACTCGGCCTGGCCGCTGGCTTCCAGCGTACCGCCGCTCGCTGCGCCGCCCGGGCCCTGCAGGCTGAAGCGGTCGACACGGATGCGCTCGCCTGCGAGGGTGGCGCGCAGCTGCCCGTTGGTGAAGGCGATGCCATCGACGACGGAGCGCAGGGCCAGCTCGTCGGCCTGCAGGTTGCCGGTCCAGGCGGGCGATCCGCGCGTGCCGCTCAGGCGGGCGTCCGCGCTGAGCGTGCCCTGCATGCGCCAGCCGGGTGGCGCCAGCAGCGACCACACACCGACCTGCGGCAGCCGCACCTGGGCCGAGCCGCTGAGCGGCGCGCTGGCGGGCCACCAGCGTTCGAGCGGGTCGGTGCTGTCGCCAGCGCCGCTGCCGAGCGTGCTGGCCAGATCGGCGCTGGCCTGGCCCAGGCGCTCGGTGTCCCAGCGCAGCAGCGCCTGCAGCCGCCGGTCCTGCACTGTCAGGCTCAGCCTCGCGTCCCGCACACCGGCCGACAGGGGCGCGTCCGGGCTGCCGTTGCCGCCGTTCCATCGCAGGTCGCCGCTGCGCCGCTGCAGGCTGGCCGCCAGGGTGAACGGGGCGGACGGGTTCGTGGGCAGGCGCAGGTCCCAGTCGCCGTCGAGCACCAGGTCGCCGGCCAGGCCGTTCGAGGCCAGCGGGGACGGCGCGGGCCCCAGGGCCGCGAACGACTCCAGCCAGGGCAGCGACAGGCCCTGCAGCCGGCCCCGGGTGTCCAGCGTCTGGGCTTGCCAGACCAGGCGCTGCCAGTCCAGGGTGAGCGGGGTCTGGGGGGCGGCTGTGGTGCCGGGCAGGGGGCTGAGCGCCAGCGCGCCGGTGCCTGCGTCCAGCGCCAGCCCGGTGGCCGGGTCGATGGTCCACCCCAGCCGCAGCGGCGTGGTGCTGTCCAGCCGCCAGCCGGGCGTGCGGGCCGATGCCGTCTCGGGGTTCAGGCGCAGCTGCAGGCGGGACAGGTCGAGCCGGCCGCCCGTGGAGGCCACGCCCAGCTGCCCTCCCGCGTCTAGGCCCAGCCGCCAGCCGGCGGTGGTGGCGCTGCCGGCCGCGTTGAGCGCGAGGGCGTCCAGCGGGCCGGTGGCGCTCAGCGCCATGTCGTCGATGCGCAGCGGCGCGGCGCCGTCACCGCCCTGCCAGCCGAGGCCGGGCAGGTTGATCGTGGCCTGCAGCCGGGGCGGTGCGACCGGGTTCGCAGGCGCTGATGGGGAACCGGGTGCCGCTGTCGGCGCCGGCCAGCCCAGCGCGGCCAGCCCGCCCGACCACTGCACCCGGGCGCTGCCGCCGTTGTCGGCGCGCAGCCGGTCGAGCGAGGCCAGTGCGTCGCGCGCCGATGCGCTCCACACCGGCAGGCTGCGCAGGCCACGCACCCAGTCGAGCAGGCGGGACGGGTTGTCCAGCCGCGCGCGCAGGTCGCCTTGTCCGCTGGCGTGGCCGGCCTGGCCGTCCCAGTCCAGCCGCGCCCCGGGCAGCTCCAGACCCCAGCGGCCCTGCAGGCTGCGCTGAGCCGGCTCCAGCCGGCCCTGGCCCTGCAGCCGCGCGCCCGCCGCGCCCAGCTGCGCCTGCAGGTCGATGGCGCCGGCCGGTGCGGGTGAGGGGGCGGCGCGCGCGCTGGCCTTGCCGTCGAGCACACCGGGCGGCAGCGTGCTCCAGAGCCGCGTGGACTGCACGCCCTGGACCTGGAGTTCGCCCTGCCAGTCGGTGATGGCCGGGGTGCCCGGGCCGCCGGCGCCCTGTGCGAACGAGGCCTGGCCCTGCAGGGTGCCGCCGCCCAGCCGCGCCTGCAGCCCGCGCACGGTCCAGCGCCCGCCGCTCTGCAGCACCTCGGCCTGCAGCTGCTGCAGCGGCAGGCCCTGCTGGTCGGCGGGTTGCTCGCGGGTGTTGGTGAGCTGCACCCGGGCGCGCCAGCCGTCGCCTTCGGGCTGCGCCTGCAGCTGCCCGCTCAGCGCGGTGACCGGCGCGGTCGGCCAGAGCATCGCGAGGTTGAGTGCGCGCGCGTTCACGTCGGCGCTGTGCAGGGGCTGGTCGGCCCAGGGCAGCACGCGGGCGGTGAGCGACAGGGTGGTGGCGTCCGGGCCGGTGGCGCCGTCGGCGGGTTGGGCCTGGGCGCTGATGTCGAGCGCGGCGCCCACACCGGCCAGCGTGCCGTTGGCGCGCGCCTGGGCCTGCAGCTGCAGCGCAGGCCCGTCGGGCACGCGGCCCTGCACCTCGCCCTGCAGCGCCAGCGCCAGGGGCAGCGGGGCCTGCGCGCCCAGGTTGAGCTGCCCGCGGTAGCGCCCGTCGGCCCACTGCAGCGAATCGAGGCGCAGGCGGTGCGCGGCGGTCACGCCCGGTGCGTCGGGCAGGGCGGGTTCGTCCATGGGCGTGGACAGTGCGGCGTAGCGGTAGTGGCCGGCGATGTCCGCGGCGCTGAGCGTCTGCCGGCCCGTGAGCTCGAAACGTTCCAGCGAAAAGCCCAGGCTCAGCGGCAAGGGCAGGCTCAGGTCCGCCAGCGGTTCGCTCGGCGCAGGTGGCCGCTGGTCGTCCACCCGCAGGCTGCGGATGGACAGCGACGGGATGTGCAGGCCCCGACCCCGCAGCGCGTCGGTCCAGAGCGCGTCGTCCCACTGCAGTGCCACGCCGTTCGCCTGCACCGAGAGGCCGTCCTGCAACCACTGCAGGGTGCCGATGCGCCCGCCGCCGCGCAGGCTGCCTTCGACGTTCTCGGTGTGCAGGCGGCCCGGTGAAGCGCCCGGCTCCTGCGTCCAGCGCTCGGCCCAGGCCAGGACCTGGGCGAGCGAGCCGGGCGTGCCGGCCCAGAGCCAGAGCGCGACGGCCGCCGCGAGCAGCAGGCCCAGCGCGCCGCCCGCCAGCCACAGCCCGGTCCGAAGCGCGCGCATCAGAAACTGAACCCCACGTTGAGGTGGACGCGCAGGCGCTTGGGCCCCAGGCCATAGGCCAGGTCCAGCTGCAGCGGGCCCACCGGGCTGTTGTATCGCAGCCCGGCGCCCACGCCCACCTTGGGGCTGGTGTGCGAGGGCTGGTTGGTCACGATGCCCGCGTCGGCAAACAGCACGCTTTCCCAGTCGGTGCGCACGCCGCCGCGCCAGATCGGGCGCTGCCATTCGAAGCTGGCCACCGCCATGTAGCGCCCCGGCGCGACGCTGCCATCGGCCTGGGGCACACCGATGTCGCGCAGGCCGTAGCCGCGCACCGTGTTGTCGCCGCCGGTGAGGAACAGCTGCGTGTCGGGAATGCGGGCGGTGGTGTCGGCCAGCAGTGCGCCACCCTGCAGGCGCAGGGCCAGCCGGCCGAGGCGGCTGGGTGGCGGGGAGGTGGTGGGCTCGCGCGTTTCAGCGGTGTCGGTCCAGGCGCCGAGCCCGCGGTCCAGCGGCCAGTAGCCCAGCCAGCGCGCCTGCGTGCTCAGGAACGGTTTGCGCTCACTGCCCAGCGTGGTGCCGGCGCCCAGCGTCAGGCCCAGGCCGTAGCCGCTCTGGGGAAAGGGCAGCTGGTCGAAGCGGCGCCAGGTCCAGCCGTAGTTGACCGAGACGGCGGCCTCGTTGCCGTCGGACGAGAGGCTGGCGAGCGCGGTGTTCACGGTTCGCGCGCGGTCGTATTGCACGAAGTAGCGCCGGTCCATGCGCGGGCTGTTTTGCGCCTTGCCCAGGCTCAGCCGCAGGCTGGAGACGGTGTTGTCGCCGTCGGTCTGCCGCGCCAGGCGTCCGCCCGTCAGCCAGTGCCAGCCATCGTCCTCCACCGGCGCGCTCCAGTCGGTGGACAGCAGCTGGTCGTGGCGCTCCAGCTGCAGCTTGCTGCGCGCCTGCCAGCCCAGGAAGGGCATGCGCAGGTGCTGGTGTTCGGCCGAGAGGCGCGGGCCGTTGTTGGTGCTGCCGCCGATGCCCAGCACCACCTTCTTGAGCGGCGCCTCGCGCACCTGCACCACCACCGGCGCCGGGGCGTCGGCCTCACCGGCAGCGTCCAGGTCCACGTAGGCGAACACCGAGCTGTAGTAGCCGGTGTCGGCGATGTGCTGCTGCGCGTCCTGCAGCCGCGACAGGCTGTAGTCGGCTCCGGGGCGCAGGCCGGCCAGCCGCACCAGGCGCTCGACCGTGCGCGGGTCGTAGCGCTCGGCGCCGTCCACCCGCACCTCGCCGATCCGCACCGGCGCGCCCGAGTCGAGCTCGATGTGCCAGTGCGCGGCGTGGCCGGTGGCGTCGATGTCGCTCAGGCTGTTGGCAATGCGCGCGCGCGGGTAGCGCTCGGCGGTGAGCAGGCGCAGGGTGTCGGATTTGGTGCGGTCCCAGGCCGCCTGCGAGAAGGGCTGGCCCACCGCCTGCTGGCTGCGCCGGCGCACGGCCTCGCGCTGTTCCTCGGCCGCGGCGTGGCGGGCGATGTCGCCGCTGAAATAGACCGCCGAGGACGCCACCTGGGTGGCCGGGCCGGGCTCGATGCGGATCAGCACCTCGCCCAGCGCCGGGCCGCCCGGTTGGCGGGTGACGGTCACCTCTGGCGAAAAGAAGCCCTGCGTGCCCAGCAGCTGCCGCAGGTTGTCAGGCGCAGCGATCAGCAGCCGGTCGAGTTCACCGCTGTCCAGGTCCGGCAGGTGGCGGTAGCGCTGCAGCTCGATGTGGCGCAGGAGGAAGGCCTGCAGATCGCCAGGCGCCTGCAGCGTGATCGCAAAACGCTCGGGCGCGGCGCTTGTGTCGCTGGCTTCGGGGACGCTGCCCGGTCCGGGCTCCGCCGCCTGCAGCGGCATGCCCAGGAACAGCAGCGGCAACAGACAAAAAAGCCGTGTGGAAGCCACACGGCGCCGGGAGGTGAGGGTCATGCAGGCTTATTTCGAGAGCATTCTCATCGTGTCCTCCAGCCCCTTGAGGGTCAGCGGGAACATGCGCTGCCCCACAAGTTGCTGGACGATGCTGATGCTCTGTCGATACTGCCACACGCCCTGAGGTTCCGGGTTGATCCAGGCAAATTTCGGGAACGCGTGTGTGAGCCGTTGTAACCACTCCGCACCCGCTTCCTCGTTGTTGTATTCCACGCTGCCGCCGGGCTGCAGGATCTCGTAGGGGCTCATGGTGGCGTCGCCCACGAAGATCAGTTTGTAGTCCTTGTTGTACTTGCGGATGATGTCCCAGGTCGGGAACTTCTCGGCGTAGCGGCGCTTGTTGTTCTTCCACATGAAGTCGTAGACGCAGTTGTGGAAGTAATAGAACTCCAGGTGCTTGAACTCGGCCTTGACGGCGGAAAACAGCTCCTCGACGCGCTGGATGTGCTCGTCCATGGTGCCGCCCACGTCCATCAGCAGCAGCACCTTCACGTTGTTGTGCCGCTCCGGAATCATCTTGATGTCCAGCCAGCCGGCGTTGGCGGCGGTGGCGCGGATGGTGTCGGGCAGGTCCAGTTCGAGCTCGTGGCCCTCGCGCGCGAACTTGCGCAGGCGGCGCAGGGCGACCTTGATGTTGCGCGTGCCCAGCTCCTGCGTGTCGTCGTAGTCGCGGTAGGCGCGCTGGTCCCAGACCTTCACTGCCGACTTGTTGCCGCCCTTGCCGCCGATGCGGATGCCCTGCGGGTTCTTGCCGCCGTGGCCGAAGGGCGAGGTGCCGCCCGTGCCGATCCACTTGTTGCCGCCCTCGTGCCGCTCCTTCTGTTCTTCGAGGCGCTTCTTCAGCGTCTCCATCAGCTCGTCCCAGTCCATCTTGGGCGCGTTGGCGATCTGCTCGTCGGAGAGGAGACGTTCCATCTCCTGGCGCAGCCAGTCGGCCGGGATGGGCTTGCTGAAGTCGGCGATCATCTCCACGCCCTTGAAGTAGGCGGCGAAGGCGCGGTCGAACTTGTCGAAGTGCTTCTCGTCCTTGACCAGCGCGGTGCGGGCCAGGAAGTAGAAGTCGTCCATCGTGCAGGCATCCGGGTTGGTCGGCCCGACCACGTCCGCCTTGAGCGCTTCGAGCAGCGTCAGGTACTCCTTGACCGAGACCGGCAGCTTGGCCGAGCGCAGGGTGTAGAAGAAGTCGATCAGCATGACGGACTCCCGTTGACGAGCAGGGGGCTCACCGGTTCCGCTGGTTCATGAACACCAGCTTTTCAAACAAGGTCGTGTCCTGCTCGTTCTTGAGCAGGGCACCCACCAGCGGCGGGATCGACACCTTGTTGTCGGCGCTCTGCAGCGCTTCGAGCGGAATGTCCTCGGCCATCAGCAGCTTGAGCCAGTCCAGCAGCTCGCTGGTGGATGGCTTCTTCTTCAGGCCCGGCAGGTTGCGCACGTCGTAGAACGTCTTCATCGCCGCGGTCAGCAGCTCGTCCTTGAGCGTGGGGAAGTGCACGTCCACGATCTTCTTCATCGTGTCGGCATCGGGGAACTTGATGTAGTGGAAGAAGCAGCGGCGCAGGAAGGCGTCGGGCAGTTCCTTTTCGTTGTTCGAGGTGATGAAGACCAGCGGGCGGTGCTTGGCGCGGATCAGCTCGCGCGTCTCGTAGCAGTAGAACTCCATGCGGTCGAGTTCGCGCAGCAGGTCGTTGGGGAACTCGATGTCGGCCTTGTCGATTTCATCGATCAGCAGGGCGACCGGCTGGTCGGCGGTGAAGGCCTGCCACAGCACGCCCTGCACGATGTAGTTGCGGATGTCCTTGACGCGCTCGGCGCTGTCGGCGGTGTTGAGCTGACTGTCGCGCAGGCGGTTCACCGCGTCGTACTCGTAGAGGCCCTGCTGTGCCTTGGTGGTGGACTTGATGTGCCACTGCAGCAGCGGCATGTCCAGCGCCTGCGCCACCTCCTCGGCCAGCATGGTCTTGCCGGTGCCTGGTTCGCCCTTGACGAGCAGCGGGCGTTTGAGCGTGATGGCGGCGTTCACGGCCAGCATCAGGTCCTGGGTGGCGACGTAGTTTTCAGAGCCTTGGAACTTCATGGAGGGGGCGGAGAAGGGCGGTGGATGGGCCTGTGGGTCAGGGTTATCAATAAGCCGTTATTGATGGTCAAGTCTATATAATCGTCTGTTGATTTTTATCAATCGTTCACTTCATTGTGCTTGCAAAATGACCCATCCGCTGCCTACGTTCGCCCGTACTGTTGTCGCCGCTGCGACCCTTCTTGCAGCGGTTTCGGCTGCCCAGGCGCAAGGTGTGACCGGCTCGGCCGAGGCCGGCCAGAAGAAAGCTGAAATGTGCATTGGTTGCCACGGCATCAAGGGCTACCAGAACAGCTTCCCCGAGATCCACAAGGTTCCCAAGATCTCGGGTCAGTCCGACAAGTACATCGTTTCCGCGCTGACCGCCTACAAGAAGGGCGACCGCAAGCACCCTTCCATGCGCGGCATCGCCGGTTCGCTGAGCGAGCAGGACATGGCCGATCTGGCCGCGTTTTATTCGGCACAAGCTGGCGCCGCGCCTGCGGAGACACCCAAGACCGCGAGTGCTGCCGCCGCCGCACTGATCCAGAAGGGTGCCTGCGCCTCCTGCCACGGCGCCAACTTCGCCAAGCCCATCGATCCGAGCTACCCCAAGATCGCCGGCCAGCATTCGGACTACCTGTACGTCGCGCTCAAGTCCTACACGGTCGAGGGCAACAACGTGGTCGGTCGCTCCAACGGCGTGATGGCCGGCATTGCCAAGCAGTTCAAGCCCGCCGAGATGCGCGAGATCGCCAAGTACCTGGGTTCGCTGGACGGCGACCTGCAGACGGTGCCGCAGTCGCGCTTCCGCTGACCTCTGACCTCCCATGAAAAAGCCGCTCATCGAGCGGCTTTTTTTGTTTCAGTCCTGGGTGGCGCGTCGGCGTACCTGGTCGATGTAGGCCTGCCCGTCCGGCGGGCGGCCCGAGCGCTGGCTCTCCCAGATCATGCGGCCCAGGCATTCCATCACCTCGTGATGGGCGGCGTGCAGGTCGCCGCGGCGCGCGGTCAGCAGTTCCACCGCCTGCCGGATGCCGGGGGGCTGGTCGATGCTGCACTGCTCGCTGATCGACAGGTGCATGGACAGGTGCAGGAACGGGTTCTCCTGCCCACCGTCGCCGGGGGTGCCCATCTGCGCCAGCGCCGCGTCGACATCCGAGAGCGCGGCGTGGTACTCCGGGTGCTCGGCGATCCACTGGCCGGCCAGCATCTCGATGGCCTCCATGGCCTCGCCGGACTGTTGTTTGGCGTGCACGGCACAGAAGAAGCGCCGGACATCGGCTTGGGACGGACTGAACATGGATGCATTATCCTGCATGTTTTTCGAGGAGACACACCATGCCACAGGCATTCATCTGCGACGCCATCCGCACCCCCTTCGGCCGCTACGGCGGCGCCCTGTCCTCCGTGCGCACCGACGACCTCGGTGCGATTCCCCTCAGAGCGTTGATGGCGCGCAATCCTTCGGTGGACTGGGAAGCCGTCACCGATGTGCTGTTCGGCTGCGCCAACCAGGCCGGTGAAGACAACCGCAACGTCGCCCACATGAGCAGCCTGCTGGCGGGGCTGCCGCTGGAGGTGCCGGGTGCCACCATCAACCGCCTGTGCGGCTCGGGGCTGGACGCGGTGGGCACGGCCGCGCGCGCCATCAAGGCCGGCGAAGCGGGGCTGATGATCGCCGGCGGCGTGGAGAGCATGAGCCGCGCGCCGTTCGTGATGCCCAAGGCCGAGAGCGCCTTCAGCCGCGCCAACGCGGTCTACGACACCACCATCGGCTGGCGCTTCGTCAACAAGCTGATGAAGGAGAGGTACGGCGTGGACTCGATGCCTGAGACGGCCGAGAACGTGGCCACGGACTTCAAGATCGAGCGCGAAGCCCAGGACCGCATGGCGCTGGCCAGCCAGATGCGCGCCGTCGCCGCGATCAAGGCCGGTCACCTGGCGCGCGAGATCTGCCCGGTGAGCATCCCGCAGAAGAAGGGCGACCCGGTGGTGGTGGACACCGACGAACACCCGCGCGAGACCAGCCTGGAGGCGCTGGCCAAGCTCAAGGGCGTGGTGCGGCCCGACGGCACGGTGACGGCCGGCAACGCCAGTGGTGTCAACGACGGTGCCTGCGCCCTGCTGCTGGCCGACGAGGCCATGGCCGCGAAGAACGGCCTCACCCCCAGGGCCCGCATCGTCGGCATGGCCACCGCCGGTGTGGCGCCGCGCATCATGGGCATCGGCCCGGCGCCGGCGACCCAGAAGGTGCTGGCCCAGACCGGGCTGACGCTGGAGCAGATCGACGTGATCGAACTCAACGAAGCCTTTGCGGCCCAGGGCCTGGCCGTGCTGCGCATGCTGGGCCTGGCCGACGACGACGAGCGCGTGAACGCCTGGGGTGGCGCCATCGCGCTGGGCCACCCGCTGGGCGCCAGCGGCGCGCGCCTGGCCACCACGGCGGTGAACCGCCTGCACTCCACGGGTGGCCGCTACGCGCTGTGCACCATGTGCATCGGCGTGGGGCAGGGCATTGCGCTGATTGTCGAGCGCGTGTGAGCGCGCTGCCGCTGATCACCGACCCGTTCTTCTACGCGGTCTCGATTCCGGCGGTGCTGCTGCTGGGTGTGAGCAAGAGCGGCTTCGGCGCGGGCTTCGGTTCGCTGGCGGTGCCGATGATGGCGCTGGCGGTCACGGTGCCGCAGGCGGCGGCGATCCTGATGCCGGTGCTGCTGGTGATGGACCTGCTGGGCATGGCGGCCTTCCGCAAGGACGTGGACCGCGCGCTGCTGAAATTCCTGCTGCCGTTCGGTCTGGCCGGCATCGCGCTGGGTACGTTCCTGTTCCGTGTCCTGGACGCACGGGTGGTGGCCGGGGTGGTGGGCTTGGTGACGCTGCTGTTCCTGGCGCAGCGCCTGCTGTTTCCGCCCCGCGCCGACAGCCCGCCACCGCCGAAATGGCTGGGCGCGATCCTGACAGCCACGTCCGGCTTCACCAGTTTCATCGCCCACGCGGGCGGGCCCCCGATCAATGCCTATGTGATTCCGCTGAAGCTCCGGCCGGTGCTGTTCACAGGCACCATGGCCTTTTTCTTCTTCTTCATAAACCTGTCCAAGTGGATTCCGTACGCCTGGCTGGGCCTGCTGGACTGGCGCAACATGGCCACCTCGCTGGCATTGCTGCCATTCGCGCCGATCGGGGTGTGGGTGGGTGTGCGCATCGCGCACCGCATCAACCAGGCGCTGTTCTACCGCATGGTCTATACCGGCATGTTCCTGACCGCGGTGAAGCTGCTCTGGGATGCACGCCCGTTAACATAGCCGGCGTTCCATGCACCCGAGGAGGTCCGTATGCCGGTGGTGGTGATCGCAAATCCGAAGGGAGGGGTGGGCAAGTCCACCCTGTCGACCAACGTGGCCGGCTACCTGGCCAGCCGCGGCCACGCCGTGATGCTGGGCGACGCCGACCGCCAGCAGTCGTCCGCGCTCTGGCTGAGCCTGCGCCCTGCGGCCGCCCGCCCGATCCGCTCGTGGGAAGTGTCGGGCGACCATGTGGGCAAGCCGCCCAAAGGGACGACCCATGTGGTGCTGGACACGCCCGCCGGCCTGCACGGATCGCTGTGTAAGGAAGCGCTCAAACATGCCGACAAGGTGCTGGTGCCGCTGCAGCCGAGCATCTTCGACATCTACGCCACGCGCGCGTTTCTTGACGAGCTCGCTCAGTCCAAGCACGCGGGGCATCTGCAGGTGGGCATCGTCGGCATGCGGGTCGATGCCCGCACGATTGCGGCCGACAAGCTGCACGAGTTTGTCGATGGGCTGGGGCTGCCGGTTCTGGGCTACCTGCGCGACACGCAGAACTACATCCACCTCGCCGCGCGCGGGCTCACGCTGTTCGATGTGGCGCCCAGCCGTGTGGAAAAAGACCTGGAGCAGTGGCGCGGCATCTGCGACTGGCTGGACCGCTGAACCCGGTCCGGCGCTGTCGCGGTGCCGACAGTGCCTTTCAGGGTCCTGGACCTAGAGTCGGCCTCCATGAGAAGCTTTGACACCCTCGACGAACTTGCGGCCTGTGTGGGTCAGGAAGTGGCCACCAGCGACTGGGTCACCGTGACCCAGGAGCAGGTCAACCGCTTCGCCGACGCGACCGGTGACCACCAGTGGATCCATGTGGACGTGGAGCGCGCGCGTGCGGGCCCCTTCGGTGCACCGATCGCGCACGGCTTCCTTACCCTGTCGCTGCTGCCCGTGTTTTTCGACTCGGCGTTCGAAATCCGGCAGGGCGGCATGGGGGTGAACTACGGACTGAACAAGGTGCGCTTCACCTCACCCGTCCCGGTGGGCAGTCGCCTGCGGGCGCGCATGACGCTGTTGACGGCCACCCCGATCGAAGGCAATGGCCTGCAGATGGCCTGGTCGGTGGCCGTTGAGCGCGAAGGGGCCGAGAAGCCGGTGTGTGTGGCCGAAGCCTTGGTGCGGCGCTATCCCTGAGCGTCGCTCAGCGGATGCGTCCCAGCTGACGGGCGTCGACCCAGCCTTCGAACACCGCCAGGAGGGCGTTGATCCGCTCGGCCGCCACCGTCTGGCTGGTGGCTTGGGAAATGAGCTGGTAGGCGTCGTTGCGCAGCAACCAGAGATCCTGCACGGTCTGCGTTTGCTCGATCTTGTGCCGCAACCGGTGCACGGAGATGCCGTCGCAGTCCGCCACGGTCTGCAGCAGGGCAGACCGGATGACCTGAAGATCTTTTAGGCTCGGCACGGCCTTGGCCCCCTTGCCGGGCGCAGCCTTGCCTTTGAAGAGCTTGGTCAGCGTCGCAATCAAAAAAACCTCCGGGCTGCCCGCAGGGGCAGGACGTCTACACAATACAGCAAGGGAGTATGTGCCGCATGATGCGGCGGACAAACGAACCCGCGTATTGTGGTTGACCGCAACCCCCAAATGTGGGGTGCGTCCCTCAGTAAAGAAGTGATATGCATCACGGTTTTGTCGCTCCGAATCCCTGTTGGCGCCACGCTTCGTAAACAAGCACCGCCACGGCGTTGGAAAGATTGAGGCTGCGTTGGCCTTCCAGCATGGGAAGCCGCAACTGCCGTTCTGCGGCGAAGTGCTCGCGCACGCTGGTCGGCAGCCCCTCGGTCTCGCAGCCGAAGACCAGCCAGTCGCCGGGCATGAAGCGCTGGGCATAGGCCTGCCCCTGTCCCCGGGTGGTGAGGGCGAACATGCGCTCGCGAACCGGTTGGGCGGTGTCGAGGAACTGTGTCCATGAGGGGTGGCGCTGGACACTGGCGTATTCGTGATAGTCCAGTCCGGCCCGGCGCATCTGCTTGTCGTCCATCGAGAAACCCAGGGGCTCGATCAGATGCAGATGGCATCCCGTGTTGGCGCACAGGCGGATCACATTGCCCGTGTTGGGCGGGATCTGCGGTGTGACCAGGACAACGTGGAACATGGGGCGAGGCGCTGCCTTCAACGCGGTGACCGGTGGGCCGGCCTTGTCTTCTACCCCCTTGGTGGGCGCGATCATAAGCGCATATGGAGCGGTGTCATCGACCAGTCTCCCCGTCTTGTGCCGCCTGTGGCGTTCGCGCCAAAACCAGGGCCCGAACCTCGATGGCGCCGGCATGGCGAAGCGCCAGTCCTGCATGATGCAAGGTAGCGCCCGTGGTGCGCACGTCGTCAACAAGGACCACCCGCTTTTCTGCCAGCCTTGATACCACGAGGGGGTGGACCACGAATGCGCCTCGCAGATTGACCAGTCGCTGCGCGCGCGTGAGGCGGTGCTGGTCCGACGTGTCACCCAGGCGCACCAAGGCCTCCGCCATGGTCTGGAGGCCGGTGCGCCGACCGATCACTCGGCACAGCTCCCAAGCCTGGTTGTAGCCCCGCTCGGCCAGCCGCGCTGGTGTCACGGGCACCGGCACCAGCAACATGTCGGGCGCAAGGAAGTCCTGCCTGGAGGCGGATTGCACCATCAGGTCCCCGAGCGGGCCGGCCCAGCCCGGTTCGTTGCGAAACTTGAACCGGCCAATCAACCCGTCCCACGGGAACCGGTAGTCCACGGCGGTCAGGCACCTCTGCACGGGGGATGACCCTGTGGCCGTCAGGCATTCGCCACACAGCGCAGCATCGTCAGGCAGCGGCCTGGTGCAGCGCTGGCAGCGACCGAGGGGCGGCGCATGGCGCTGGCAACACGCCGGGCAGATCGGCGCTGCCGGCCAGCTGCCGCAGACCTGGCAGATGGAGGGCAGCCCGGGTATCCGGTGCAGCAAAGCGGTCAGAACTCCCATGCGGGCCAATATACTGGCGCGCCTTCGCCAGCCGGCCGCCACCCCTGTCAACAGACCTCTGTGACCCACCCCACCGAAGAATCGCCCGTACCCGGGCTTGATCCCGTCGCAGCGCGGCGCTGGCTGCTTCGCTCGCATGCGGCCAGCCCCTGGCTGCACGAGGAGGTGGCCCGGCGCATGATTGACCGCCTTCAGTGGTTCCGGGAGCAGCCGGCCAGCTGGTTGCACTGGGAGCCGTTGATGGGCGGACTGGAGGCGCATCGCAGCCTGGCTGCGCGGTTGCCGAATGCCCGCTGCCTGGTGTTTGCGGAGGACCTGCGCGTGACCGAGCGCTTGCAGGGCGGGGCCGGCCGGTCGCTCCGGTCGCTCCTGGGCTGGGGCAAGTCCAGCGCACCCGCTGTGGCCACCGCAGACACCCGGGTGGCGATGCTGTGGGCCAATATGGTGCTGCACCAGGAGCCCCGCCCCCAGGCCCTGCTGCGTCGCTGGCACGGGCACATCGATGTCGGCGGATTTCTGATGTTCTCCTGCCTGGGACCCGACAGCCTGAGCGAGCTGCGGGGCATTTACCAGGGCCAGGGCTGGCCATCACCCGCCCACAGCTTCACCGACATGCACGACTGGGGTGACATGCTGGTGCAGGCGGGCTTCGCCGAGCCCGTGATGGACATGGAGCGCATCACGCTGACCTACAGCAGTGCGGCGGCCATGCTGGACGAGTTGCGCAGCTTTGGCCGCAACCTGGGAGCGGCTCGGTTTCCTGGGCTGCGGGGGCGCGGGTGGCGCGCGCGCATCGAGTCCGCCATCGAGCAGCACGGGCCGCGCGACGGTCATGGGCGCCTGACCCTGGGGTTCGAGATCAACTATGGGCACGCGTTCAAGTCGGCGCCCCGACCCCAGGCCGGGGACAGCCAGTCGGTCTCGGTGGACGAGATGCGGGCCATGCTGCGAAAACGGCGCGGCTGATCTGCTGCCAGGGCGCGCCCCAGATGCCGTACAGCGGGCGGTGGGCGGTTTCTGGTCGCTACAATTGACATAAATCAAACTCCGCACGCCGAATCTTCGGCAGGCGTGATCCCATGTCGGACGCTCCCGGCGCATCCGGTTGTGTCGGAGACACAACATGTATCGCCTCGCAAGCGTCACCGCGGACGGGACTCACTGGGTACTGAGGCGCAACTGTTCGGTTACGCCACGGCAACTGGGGTCCATATACGCGCTGTTGAGTGCGCTGTCCCTGGTGGTGGCTGGGTTCTTCTGGACCCACGGCGCCTGGATGGTTTTGCCATTCTCCTTGGTGGAGCTGGTGGCGGTTGGCGTGGCGTTTCTGGTCTACGCCCGGCATGCGACCGACGGTGAGCACATCTGTGTGAGCTGTGGTCGGCTGGTGGTGGAGCGGGAGGACGCCGGCCGGTTGTCGCGTATTGAGTTTGCGGGCCATGCCATTCGCGTGGAGGGTCCGTCCGGCCACTGTTCGCTGGTGTCGGTGCGGGGCGGAGGGCGTTCGGCGGAAGTCGGGCGGTATGTGAGGGCCGATTTGCGGCCGGTGCTGGCCCGGGAAATCAGGCGTGCACTGAGGGGGCAAGAAGCTGGTGTGGGTATTCCCTGAGAGGGCGTTCAGGGTGTTTTTGGTCTAATTGGATTGATATAAATCAATACTTATATTTGAGGCGTTCAACGTGAGTACGACAAGACAGATGGGTGATTTCCTGCGCCAGCGTTCCGGTGGCCTGCGTGCGACGACTTCTGCCTGGATTCTGGGCTCCTCGGTCTGGCTGGCCGAGGCGGCCCATGCGGTGAACGACCTGCCCGGTGGTCCGGCGGTCAATCAGCTCAACTTTGCCCCGCCCGCCACCAAGATCGCAGAAGAGCAGCACTGGCTGCACTGGTTCATGATGGCCATCTGCTCGGTCATCTTCGTGGTGGTGTTCGGGGTGATGTTCTATTCCATCCTCAAGCACCGGAAGTCGGTGGGGCACAAGGCGCAGGAGCTGCCCGAGCCGATCTGGGTCGAGCTGGGCTGGACCATCGTGCCGCTGCTGATCGTGATCGGCATGGCCCTGCCGGCCACCAAGGTGCTGGTGGCCCAGAAGGACACCACCAACAGCGACCTGACCATCAAGGTCACGGGCATGCAGTGGAAGTGGGGCTACGACTACATCAAGGGTGAAGGCGAGGGCATCGGCTTCCTCTCCACCCTGGACAACAGCCACCGTGAAATGTCCAACAGCGGCAAGCCGCCCGCCACGGACGACTACCTGCTGAAGGTGGACAACCCGCTCGTGGTGCCCGTGGGCAAGAAGGTCCGCATCATCACCACCGCCAACGACGTGATCCACGCCTTCATGGTGCCGGCTTTCGGCATCAAGCAGGACGCCATTCCGGGCTTCGTGCGCGACACCTGGTTCCGTGCCGAGAAGACCGGCGACTTCTATGGCCAGTGCGCCGAGCTGTGCGGTAAGGAGCACGCCTACATGCCGATCCACGTCAAGGTGGTGTCCGCCGAGGAGTACACCCAGTGGGTCGAGGGCGAGAAGAAAAAGATGGCTGCTGCTGCAGACGATCCCTCCAAGGTCTGGAACCTGGCCGACCTGGTCAAGCGCGGCGAGTCGGTCTATGCCGCCAACTGCGCAGCCTGCCACCAGGCCAATGGCAAGGGCGCCGGTCCGATCAAGGCGCTCGATGCATCCCCCATCGTGCTGGACGCTGACAAATCCAAGCAGATCGCTGTTCTGCTCAATGGTGTCAACAACGGTGCCATGCCGGCCTGGAAACAGCTGTCCGATACCGAGATCGCTGCCGTGATCACCTACACCAAGAACAGCTGGTCCAACAAGACCGAGCAGATCGTGCAGCCCGCCGACATCGTCGCGGCCCGCAAGTGACGCGGACCCAGAACAGATTGAAATTCTCAAGGACTAGAACATGAGTGCAGTACTGGATCCCCACGACGCTCACGCGCACGACCACGATCATCACGCCCCCGCCGGCTGGCGCCGTTGGGTCTACGCGACCAACCACAAGGACATTGGCACGCTGTACCTGCTGTTCGCCTTCACCATGCTGATGGTGGGTGGTGTGCTGGCCCTGCTGATCCGCGCCGAACTGTTCCAGCCCGGCCTGCAGCTGGTCAATCCCGAGCTGTTCAACCAGCTCACCACCATGCACGGCCTCATCATGGTGTTCGGCGCCATCATGCCGGCCTTCGTGGGCTTCGCGAACTGGATGATCCCGCTGCAGATCGGCGCGTCCGACATGGCGTTCGCGCGCATGAACAACTTCAGCTTCTGGCTGATGATCCCGGCAGCGATCATGCTGGTGGCCTCGTTCTTCATGCCCGGCGGCGCCCCGGCCGCCGGCTGGACGCTCTACGCGCCGCTGACCCTGCAGATGGGTCCCTCGATGGACGCCGGCATCTTCGCCATGCACATCCTGGGTGCCTCGTCCATCATGGGCTCGATCAACATCATCGTGACCATCCTGAACATGCGCGCGCCCGGCATGACGCTGATGAAGATGCCGATGTTCTGCTGGACCTGGCTGATCACCGCCTACCTGCTGATCGCCGTGATGCCCGTGCTGGCCGGCGCCATCACCATGACGCTGACCGACCGCCACTTTGGCACCAGTTTCTTCAACCCCGCCGGCGGCGGTGACCCGGTGATGTACCAGCACATCTTCTGGTTCTTCGGCCACCCGGAGGTCTACATCATGATCCTGCCGGCCTTCGGCATCGTGAGCCAGGTCGTGCCCGCCTTCGCGCGCAAGAAGCTGTTCGGCTACGCCTCCATGGTGTACGCCACCGGCTCCATCGCCATCCTGTCCTTCGTCGTGTGGGCCCACCACATGTTCACCACCGGCATGCCGGTGACGGGTCAGCTGTTCTTCATGTACAGCACCATGCTGATCGCCGTGCCCACGGGCGTGAAGATCTTCAACTGGATCGCGACCATGTGGAAGGGCTCGATGACCTTCGAGACGCCCATGCTGTGGGCTGTCGGCTTCATCTTCGTGTTCACCATCGGCGGTTTCACCGGCCTGATCCTGTCGATGGCGCCGATCGATATCAACTTCCAGGACACCTACTACGTGGTGGCCCACTTCCACTATGTGCTGGTGGCCGGTTCGCTGTTCGCCATGTTCGCTGGCATCTACTACTGGTTGCCCAAGTGGACCGGTGTGATGTACAGCGAAGGCCGTGGCAAGCTGCACTTCTGGTGGTCGATGATCTCCTTCAATATCACCTTCTTCCCGATGCACTTCCTGGGTCTGGCCGGCATGCCGCGTCGCTACGCCGACTACCCGATGCAGTTCGCTGATTTCAACGCCATCGCGTCTGTGGGTGCCTTTGCGTTTGGTCTGGCCCAGGTGTACTTCTTCCTGTTCGTGATCGTCCCCGCGATGCGCGGCGTTGGCTCCAAGGCGGTTCAGAAGCCCTGGGATGGCGCCGAAGGCCTGGAGTGGGAAGTGCCGTCCCCGGCGCCTTTCCACACCTTTGAAAACCCGCCAAAGCTGGACGCCACCGCCACCAAGGTGATCGGCTGAGCACGTCCATGACCTCGACCGAACAGAAAAAACAGAACCAGCGCCTGGGCCTCATCCTGGCCTCGGTGGCGCTGGTGTTCTTCCTGGGCTTCGTCGGCAAGATCGTGCTGCTGGGCGGCTGAGCCGTTCCGGGAGAGCATTCGATGGGTCTGAAACGAGAGAACCTGAAGATGGTGGGCAAGCTCGGCGTGATCACGCTGGGCATGTTCGCCTTCGGGTATGCGCTGGTGCCGCTGTACAAGGCCATCTGTGAAGCCACGGGCATCAATGTCCTCGCGCTGACCGAGCGCACGGTGCCCGGTGCCCAGCCCAAGGTGCTCAACACCCAGGTCGACAGGTCGCGCACCATCACGGTGGAGTTCGATGTCAACGCACGCGGGCCCTGGCACTTCAAGCCGGCCGTCCGGACACTGCAGGTGCATCCGGGCGAGTTGACCACCGTGCTCTACGAGTTCCAGAACATCCAGAACCGCACGATGGCGGCGCAGGCGATTCCCAGCTACGCACCGACGCAGGCGGCCTCCCATTTCAACAAGCTCGAGTGTTTCTGCTTCACGCAGTACACCCTCGCGCCTGGTGAGAAGAAAGAGTGGCCGGTGGCCTTCGTGATCGATCCGAAGCTGCCCAAGGACGTGACGACCATCACGTTGTCCTACACCTTCTTCGAGGTGGGCGGCAAGGTGCCCGCGGCGCCGCAAGGCATGGTCGGTCGCGCGCCGGCGCCTGTGGCCGTGACCAGTCAGGGGGCCGTGTGAGCACGCCCCCGGTCCACAAACGCAAGGGCTCGGTCATGGACACCGTGAAGGCGGTGCTCTGGGGCTTTCTGGGAATCCGTCGCCAGGCCGACTATCAGCGCGACATCGCCCGCCTCAACCCGATCCACCTGATGGTGGTGGGGGTGTTGATGGCCCTGGCGTTTGTCGGCATCCTGATCCTGATCGTGAACTGGGTGGCTGGCTGAACCAGTCATCCGAATCAAACAGTTTTATTCATTCATACCAGCGAAAGCACTGAGGAGCGAGCATGTCAGCAGCAACCCACGGCACGACGCCTTATTACTTCGTCCCCGGACCCTCCCGTCACCCGGTGATGGCGGCCGTCGGCCTGTTCTTCGTGATTCTTGGTGCAGGTCAGTGGATCAACGGTGCCGCCTGGGGCATGTATTCGCTGGCTTTTGGCCTGGCCTTCTGGCTGGTGGTGCTGTTCCAGTGGTTCCGTGATGCGGTGACCGAGAGCGAGGGTGGTCTGTACGGCCGGAAGATCGACCTCTCCTACCGCTGGAGCATGAGCTGGTTCATCTTCTCGGAAGTGATGTTCTTCGGTGCGTTCTTCACCGCGCTGTGGTGGGCCCGCACCCACTCGGTGCCGGCGCTGGGCAACATCGAGAACGCCCTGCTGTGGCCCGACTTCACGTCGGTCTGGCCTAGTCGCCAGGTCGGTGCCACCGCCTCGCCGGCCGGCATCGTCGAGCCGTTCCAGACCATGGGCCCGTTCTGGCTGCCCACGATCAACACCGCGCTGCTGCTGACCTCTGGCGTGACGCTGACCATCGCCCACCACGCCCTGCAGGCGGGCAACCGCGGCAAGACCATCGCCTTCATGTGGATGACGGTGATCCTGGGTCTGGTGTTCCTGTTCGTGCAGGGCTACGAGTACGCCCACGCCTATGGCGACCTGAACCTCAAGCTGTCGTCGGGCATCTTCGGTTCGACCTTCTTCATGCTGACCGGCTTCCACGGCTTCCACGTGTTCGTCGGCATGCTGATGCTGCTGTTCATCACCCTGCGCCTGCAGAAGGGCCATTTCACCGCCCAGAAGCATTTCGGCTTCGAAGGTGCGGCCTGGTACTGGCACTTCGTGGACGTGGTCTGGCTGGGCCTCTACATCCTCGTGTACTGGATGTGACGCACTGGGCGGCCTCGCCGCCCGTCCCAGAGAAAACGGCGCCGGAAGGCGCCGTTTTTTTGGACCCGGTGTGCCGGCCCTTCAACCCCGAAGCGGCAGGCCGGTGGGCTGGATCCAGCCCATCCAGTAGCTGAGCAGCACCACGACGAACAGCAGGATGGAGAAGCCGACGCGGAAGGCCAGAGCCTTGGCCATGGGGTTTTTGCGGCGGGATCCGGTGTCGTCGCCCTGGCCGCCGCCGCGCATCATGAACACCAGCGCCGCCGCCAGGCTGCCGAGGATGGCCACAAACGCCACAATCACAAGATAGGTCATGCGGGGATTATCCGCCGCTCCCAGTTCTTCATTGCCTTCCATGACACCTCGCACCCGCTTCTGGACCGTGACCATCGCCGCCGCCGGCACGGTCGCGCTCACGGCATCGCTGGGTGTGTGGCAGCTCGCGCGCGCCGCCCAGAAGCAGGCCCTGGAGACCGGCATCGCCGAGCGGGGGGCGATGGCGGAACTGGACGGCGCCGCGCTGCTCTCTGCCAACGGGGCTTTCGAGCCGCTGCTGCACCGCATGGTCCGGCTCAAGGGGCAGTGGGTGCCGGAGGCCAGTGTCTTCCTGGACAACCGGCCCATGGCCGGGCGCAGCGGCTTCATCCTGGTCACGCCGCTCAGACTCTCGGGTGACGGGCGCGCGCTGCTGGTGCAGCGCGGCTGGGTGCCCCGCAACTTCCAGGACCGGGCGCAGGTGCCCGAAGTCCCCACCCCTTCGGACGAGGTGGAGGTCACCGGACGCCTGGCCCCACCGCCCAGCCGGCTGTTCGAGCTGGGCGCAGCGGAGCAGGGGCGCATCCGGCAAAATCTCGACATCGAGTCGCTGGCCAGGGACACCGGGCTGGCGCTGCTGCCGATGTCGGTGTTGCAGACCGGCGCCTCGCCCGAAGGCCTGCTCCGCGAGTGGCCGCGCTTCGAATCCGCTGCTCACAAGCACCACGCCTACGCCGCCCAGTGGTTCGCCATGAGTGCGGTCGCCGCCGGGCTGTACGCCTGGTTCCAACTGATTTCTCCCCGTCGCCGACGCACGCTTCATGGCCAAGACCCCCGATGAACCCCTGACCCTGACGGTGCACAGCCTGCCCAGGGCCGATGCGCCAGACACCAGCGCCGCCACCCGGGCCGGGCGCTGGAAGATGCTGCTGCTCCTGCTGGTTTGCGCCGCGCCGGTGATCGCGTCGTACTTCACCTACTACGTGATCCGGCCCGAAGGCCGCCGCAACTACGGCGAATTGATCGACCCGCAGCGCCCGCTGCCCGATCTGGTCGGCACCGACACCAGCGGCCGGCCGGTGCCGCTGACCCAGCTAAAGAACCAGTGGCTGTTCATCAGCGTGGCCGACTCTGCCTGCGACGACGCCTGCCAGAAGCACCTCTTCCTGCAGCGGCAGCTGCGCGAAACCCTGGGCAAGGACAAGGACCGGCTGGACTGGGTGTGGCTGCGCACCGGCTCGCCCGCATTGTCCGAGCCCTTGAAGCAGGCGACGGCGGCGGCGACCGTGCTGCACGTCGACGCGGCCGCACTGGCGACCTGGCTGCAGCCCGCGGCGGGCCAGCGCCTGGAGGACCACCTGTATGTGGTCGATCCCATCGGCAACTGGATGATGCGTTTCCCGGCGCAGGCCGATCCGAAGCAGGTCAAGCGCGATCTCGACCGCCTGCTGCGCGCGTCGGCGTTCTGGGACAAGGCCGGGCGCTGACATGGGCGAGCTGTACGACCTGTCGCCCGCACTGCGGCTGATGCTCCTGGGGGCGGTGATCGCCCTGGGGCCGCTGGCCTGGGTGTGGCTGCGCCACCGCCGCGCGAGCGGCGCGCAGCGCCTGCGCGCGCTGACCCTGCTGACCCTGTTCCTGACCTTTGACCTGGTGCTGTTCGGCGCCTTCACGCGGCTGACCGACTCAGGCCTGGGCTGCCCGGACTGGCCGGGCTGTTACGGCAGCGCCAGTCCGGTGGGGGCGCACGCCTCCATCTCGGCGGCGCAGCAGGCCATGCCCACCGGGCCGGTCACGCACAGCAAGGCCTGGGTGGAGATGATCCACCGCTACCTCGCCACGGCGGTCGGGGTGCTGATCCTGGTGCTCGCGGTGACCAGCTGGATGGAGCGCCGGCGCCTGAGCATTTCCCCGGCATGGGCCTGGCTGACCCTGTTCTGGGTCTGTCTGCAGGGGGCCTTCGGCGCGCTGACCGTGACCATGAAGCTGTTCCCGGCCATCGTCACCCTGCACCTGCTCGGGGGCATGGTGCTGCTGGCCCTGCTGAGGGCCCAGTCGGTGGCCTACGACCTGGGCGTACAGGGGCATGCGCCGCTGATGCTGGGCCGGCCGGCCCGCGGGGCCCTGCTGCTGGTGTACGCGCTGCTGTGGCTGCAGATTGCGCTGGGCGGCTGGGTCAGCACCAACTACGCGGTGCTGGCCTGCGACACCTTCCCCACCTGCCAGGGCGGATGGTGGCCGCCGATGAACCTGAGCGAAGGATTCACGGTCTGGCGCGAGCTGGGCATGAACGCCGATGGCCAGCCCATCACCTTTGCCGCGCTGACCGGCATCCATTACGTGCACCGTCTGTGCGCCTACCTCGTGCTCGCCGCCCTCGGGGGGCTGGCCTGGCAACTCTGGTCCCGGCCAGGCGCGCGCACATCGGCGCGCTGGCTGCTCGCTCTGGCCGGCCTGCAGCTGGCGACCGGCCTGAGCAATGTGGTGCTGGACTGGCCGCTGCTGTCTGCCGTCGGCCACACGGGTGGCGCGGCCGCTCTGGTGGTCGTGATGACCGGACTGCTAGCCGGCACCCGCACCGCACCTTCTTCCGTGGGCGCGCCCGCGCTCACCGTTCCACGCACCTCCCCATGAGCACCGCGCCCACTTCCCTGGCCCCGACCATGCCCTCGGTCTGGCGCCAATACCACGCGCTGACCAAGCCACGCGTCATCCAGCTGATCGTCTTCTGCGCCCTTATCGGCATGGTGCTGGCCGTGCCCGGGCTGCCCAGCTGGGCCCAGGTGCAGACGGCCGCGCTGGCCTGCCTGGGCATCTGGCTGGTGGCCGGTGCGGCCGCAGCCTTCAACTGCGTGGTCGAGCAGCAGATCGACGCCAAGATGCGCCGCACCGCCTGGCGGCCCACCGCCAAGGGCGAGCTGGGCAATGTGCGGACGCTGACGTTCTCGGCCGTGCTGTGTGCGCTCGGCTCGGCCATCCTGTACCTGTGGGTCAACCCGCTGACCATGTGGCTGACCTTCGCCACCTTCGTGGGCTATGCGGTGATCTACACCGTCATCCTCAAGCCGCTGACGCCGCAGAACATCGTGATCGGCGGGGCGTCCGGTGCCATGCCGCCGGTGCTGGGCTGGGCCGCGATGACCGGCGTGGTCGCGCCCGAAGCGCTGATCCTGTTCCTGATCATCTTCCTCTGGACGCCGCCGCACTTCTGGGCGCTGGCGCTCTACCGCGTCGAGGACTACCGCAAGTCCGGTCTGCCCATGCTGCCGGTCACCCATGGTTCGGAGTTCACGCGGCTGCAGATCCTGCTCTACACCTTCGTGCTGTTCGCCGCCTGCCTGATGCCCTTCATCATGCGCATGAGCGGCTGGGTTTACCTGGTGGCCGCACTGGCGCTGAGCGTCGGGTTCTGCGGCTACGCCTGGGCCCTGTGGCGCAACTATTCGGACGCGCTCGCCCGCAAGACCTTCCGCTTTTCGCTCTGGCACCTGTCGCTGCTGTTCGCCGCGATGCTGATCGACCACTACATCTGAAACACCCTCCCGCCATGAAACGTCGGCATCTGATTTCCCTGGCCCTGTGCAGCACCCTGCTGGCCGCCTGCTCCGACAAACCCGCGGACGCCACCGCCTCCGGCTTCTCGGGCATCGACATCACGGGTGCGGACTACGCCACTGGCTTCTCGCTGACCGACCACAACGGTCAGCCGCGGACGCTGGCGGACTTCAAGGGCAAGGTGGTGGTGATCTTCTTCGGCTACACCCAATGCCCGGACGTGTGCCCGACCTCGATGAGCGAGATGGCGCAGGCCAAACAGCTGCTGGGGGCGGACGGGGACAAGCTGCAGGGCCTGTTCGTCAGCGTCGACCCGGAGCGGGACACGCCGGAGATCATGAAGGAGTACATGGGCAGCTTCGACCCCACGTTTCTTGCGCTCTACGCGCAGCCGGACAAGCTGCCCGAGGTCGCCAAGAGCTTCCGCATCTACTACAAGAAGGTCGACGGCAAGACACCCACCAGCTACACCATGGACCACTCGGCGGGCAGCTACGTCTACGACACCCAGGGACGCCTGCGGCTGTACCACCGCTATGGCAGCGGCGCGCCGGCGCTTGCCGGCGACCTGAAGAAGCTGCTGGCCGAGGCCGGGGTCTGATCAGTCGACCTGGGCGCCGCTGAGCTTGACCATGCGCTCGTACTTGCCGCGCTCTTTCTGCAGGAAGGCTTCGAACGCCTGAGGCGTGCTGGGCGCCGGTTCGGCCAGCAGGCGCGCGAACTGGGCCTTGACCTCTGGCGTGCCGAGCGCGGCAGTGAACGCGCTGTTGAGCTTGCGCACGGTCTCGGCCGGAGTGCCCGCCGGCGCGATCAGCCCCCACCAGGTGTCCACTTCAAAGCCGGGCAGGGTCTCGGCCATCGGCGGCACTTCCGGCAGCATGGCGCTGCGCTGTGCCGTGGTCACGGCCAGGGCGCGCAGCTTGCCGGCGCGGATGTTGGCGGCGGCGGTGGCCAGGTTGTCGATGTTGAAATCCACCTGCCCCGACAGCAGGGCCAGCTGCGCCGGGTTGCCACCGTTGTAAGGGATATGAACCGCGAAGATGCCGGCCTGGTGTTTCAGCAGCTCGCCCGCCAGGTGACCGGCGCTGCCGTTGCCGCCCGACCCGTAGTTGAGCTTGCCGGGGTTGGCCTTGGCGTAGCGGACAAGATCGGGCAGGCTGCGGATGTTCAGCCGCTGCGCCGTGTCGGCGTTCATCACCAGCACATTGGGCACGCGCAGCATCTGCGTGACCGGGGCGAAGTCCTTGGCCGGGTCGTAGGGCAGCTTGCTGAACAGCCAGGGGTTGATGCCGTGCGAGGCGGTGGTGGCGATGCCCAGTGTGTGGCCGTCCGGCGTGGCCCGGGCCACGGCGGCGACGCCGATGTTGCCGCCGGCACCGGGCCGGTTTTCCACGATCACCGTGCCCAGCGAGTCCTTGACCGCCTCCGCCAGGATGCGTGCGGTCACGTCGATCGGGCCGCCGGCGCCAAACGGAACGATGATGCGGGTGGGCTTGTCGGCCTGCGCCATCGACAGCGCAGGGAGCGCGAGGGCCGCGGTGGCGGCGAGTGCAATGATGTGGCGGCGGGTGCTCACAGCTTGTCCTTGGCGCTGGTGAACGAGTCGGCGTAGAACGCTTCTTCGGGCAGGCCGGCGGCCAGGTAGTCGCGCTTGGCCGACTCCACCACGATCGGCGCACCACAGGCGTACACCTCGTGACCCGAGAGGTCGGGCGTGTCTTCCAGCACTGCGCGGTGCACGAAGCCCGTGCGGCCGGTCCAGGCATCTTCGGGCAGCGCATCGGAGATCACCGGCACATAGCGCAGGTGGGGCATGGTGGCCAGCTGCTCCTCGATCCAGGCCGACTGGTAGAGGTCGGCCGGACGGCGGCCACCCCAGTAGAGCGTGGCCGGCCGCGTGATGCCCTTGTGGCGCATGTGTTCGATGATGGCCTTGATGGGCGCGAAGCCGGTGCCCGAGGCCAGCAGCACCATGGGCTTGTCGCTGTCCTCGCGCAGGAAGAAGCCGCCGTAGGGCCCTTCGACGCGCAGGATGTCCTTTTCCTTCATGGCACCGAACACATGGTCGGTGAACTTGCCGCCCGGCATGTGGCGGATGTGCAGCTCGACCTGCGGGCCTGCGGCCTGGGTGTGCGGCGCGTTGGCCATCGAGTAGCTGCGGCGGTCACCGTCGCGCAGCAGGAACTCGACGTACTGGCCGGCGTGGTACTGGAAGGTGTCGGCCGCCGGCAGCTGCAGCTTCATCACGATCACGTCGTGCGAGGCGCGCTCCAGGCTGATCACGCGCACCGGCATCTTCTTGATCGGGAACGCGCCCGCCTCGGTGACCTGGCGCGATTCGAGCACCACGTCGCTCTGTGCGACGCCGCAGCAGGTGAGGATGTAGCCGGAGGCTTCCTCTTCTGCGCTCAGGGCCTTGGCCTGGTGCGCGCCGTGGGTGACGCTGCCGCTGACGAGCTTGCACTTGCAGGAGCCGCAGGCGCCGTCCTTGCAGCCGTAGGGCAGGCCGATGCCCTGGCGGATGCCGGCCGCGAGAATGGCTTCGCCGGATTCGGCGCTGAACTGTCGGCCGCTGGGCTGGACGGTGATGCTGAAGGTCATGGTGAACAGGCTACAGTGATTGGGATGAACGGTCGCTGAACCGCGGGCGCCCCCGCAGGCAACCCGCCATTTTCCCAAATTCGAATCCATGACATTTCTTGGTGCCCTTCCAGCCCGTTTCCGCCGCGAACGGGTGCTCATCATCGGCTGCGGTGACGTGGGCCAGCGCGCCGCGCGCGAGCTCGGTGGCGGGCGGCGCGTCCGTCTGCTGGCGCTGACCTCCAACCCCGACAATGCCGGCGCCTTGCGTGGCCAAGGCATCACGCCCCTGATCGGCAACCTGGACCGGCCGGCCGACCTGCAGCGGCTGGCCGGCCTGGCCACCCGCGTGCTTCATCTGGCGCCACCGCCGTCCGAAGGACAGGCCGACTGGCAGGCCGACGCGAGGACCCGGTCCCTGGTGCGGACACTGGCGCGGCGGTCGCCTCCGAGCGCCCTGGTCTATGGTTCCACGACCGGGGTGTATGGCAACTGCGAGGGCCGCTGGGTGGACGAGTCGGCGCCCACCCGGCCGCTGACCCCGCGCGCCTGGCGACGGGTCGACGCCGAGGCATCGGTGCACTGGCTGGCGCGCGCGCTGGGCGTGCGCAGCACGCTGCTGCGCATCCCGGGCATCTACGCGCCCGACCGGGCGGGCGGCACGCCGCAGGAGCGCTTGCGCCGCGGCACACCGGTGCTCCGGCCCGAGGACGATGTCTACACCAACCACATCCACGCCGACGACCTGGCGCGCGCCTGCGTGCTGGCGCTCTGGCGCGGCAAGCCCCGGCGCACCATCAACGTGGTGGACGACACCGAGCTCAAGATGGGCGACTACTTCGACTTCGCGGCCGATCTGTACGGCCTGCCCCGGCCGCCGCGCGTTGCGCGCGACGCCGCGGGCGACCAGCTGCCGATGGTGCTGCTGAGCTTCATGAGCGAGTCGCGCCGCCTGCACAACCGGCGCATGAAGACCGAACTGGGCCTGCGGCTGCGCTACCCCACGGTGGCGCAGGGCCTGCGCGGCTGAAATTTCACAGCGCCGTCAGCGTGGCCCCATGGTCCAGAGCAGCCAGAGCGTGTAGGCCCCGTAGACACCGAGCAGACCGCCCGCCTCCCAGCGGTTGATGCGCCCAGGCCTACGCCAGCCGCGGCCCATCTTCCAAAGGAGCACCGTCAGGCCCGCCATCACCGGCAGGTCGCGCGTGAGCGCGGCCGATTCCACGTCCATGGGCGCGATGGTGCCCGCCAAGCCCACCACCGCCAGCGTGTTGAACAGACCCGAGCCCAGTACGTTGCCCAGGGCGATGTCGTCTTCGCCCTTGCGCGCGGCCGCCACGCAGGACGCCAGTTCGGGCAGCGAGGTGCCGATGGCCACCACGGTCAGGCCGATCACGAGGTCGCTGATGCCCAGGTTCTGGGCGATCTCCACCGCGCCCCAGACCAGCAGGCGCGAGCTGGCCACCAGCACCACCAGCCCCAGAACCAGCCACAGCAGGGCGCGCGGCAGCGGCAGGGCGCCCGCTTTCAGCTCGCTGGCGGTCTCCTGCGCCAGCGCGTCGTCGCCATGGGTGCGGGCTTCGCGGATGGACCAGACCATCAGCGCCGCAAACGCCGCCAGCAGCACCAGCGCGTCGGCGCGCGAGAGGGTCAGGTCCCAGACCAGCAGGGCCGAGAGCGCGGTCACCGCCATGAGCAGGGGCAGTTCCTTGCGCAGCACCACCGACCGCACCTGGATCGGCGCGATCAGTGCGGTCACGCCCAGGATCAGGCCCATGTTGACGATGTTCGATCCCCAGGCGTTGCCCAGCGCCAGCGCCGGGTTGCCCTGTGTGGCCGCAATGACGGACACCACCAGTTCCGGTGCCGAGGTTCCAAAGCCCACGATGACCATGCCCACCAGCAGGGGCGGCACCGCGAAGTGCTGGGCGGTGGCGGAGGCACCCTCGACGAAGCGGTCGGCGCTCCAGATCAGCAAGAGCAGTCCGGCGATCACGGCGGCAACGGGCAGCAGCATGGACGTGGTGTGGGTGTTGGACAATGCCCATTGTCTCAGCGCCACCCTGCACCCACCGACCCCATGTCGCACGACCTGAACCAACGGCCTTCGCACCAGCGCGACTTCTGGGGTTCACCCTGGCGCGCCCGCCTGGGGCTGACGGCGCTGGCGGTGGCGTTCATGCTGCTGATGCTCTGGCTGTGGCGACCTTGGCTGCTGCTGCCCGGCACCCAGCCACTGGTAATGGCCGGGGGCGACCCCTACCTGCGGGCGCTGATGCGCACCATCTCGGCCAGCGAGTCCAATGTCATGCGCCCCTACCACGTGCTGTACGGAGGCGACTACGTGGGCACCCTGGAGCGGCATCCCAACCGCTGCGAGTCGATCGGTCAGGGGCCGAACCGGGGCAACTGCTCCACCGCGGCGGGCCGCTACCAGCTGCTCTACAGCACCTGGCTGGAGCTGGCTGCGCGTTACCACCCGGAGCGCACCGACGATGCACTGGACGCCACTGGCCTGAGCTTCGCACCCGTGTACCAGGACGTGGTTGTGCACGCCTGGCTGCAGGAAGGGCGCTGGGGCAACCTCTCGGCCCAGCTGCGCCAGGGCCGCATCCAGCCGGTGCTGCGCCGGCTTTCGGGCACCTGGACCAGCCTGGGCTATGGCATCGAGAACAACAGCATGTCCCGCGAGCTGCCGCGGGTGTACCGGCAGATGCTGGAGGATGAGCTGGCCAACGCGGATGCCCCCGCGGAAAGCACCAAAACAAAAGGCCGCGCAACCAACGCTGCGCGGCCCTGAAAGCTGGTGCCCGGGGTCGGACTCGAACCGACACACCATCTCTGGCGGGGGATTTTGAATGTAATGCGCTTATGAAAACGCATAAAAATCATATAGTTAAATAAACAGGTCGCAACTTTGCAAATTCTTTGCAAAAATGCTGATATGCCTCAGCAACGTTGCTCTCTGTATGAATGATCTGTTGGAGAAGGTGGCCGTCGATGACGGTCTGTACATATACCTTCAACGCAACAGCAAAGTCTGGCTGGCCCGTTTTAAGGTCGGCGGCAAGTGGATGTCTCGCACGACCAAGCAACGGGACAAAGCGCAGGCTGTCAAAGCCGCCATTCGTGTCAAAGCCGAATGCGAGATCAAGCACGAGAACGGCATCACGATACAGACCAAAGCCTTCAAGCACGTGGCCCAGCTTGCCATCGACAGGATGGACTTGCAGCCCCCCGGCTCAAAAGGCTACACCACCTTGATCGACTACAAGTTGGTGCTCAAGCGTTACCACATCCCGTTTTTTGACCGCTTGCACGTCACCAGCATCGACCAGCAAAAGCTCTCTGAGTTTGATGTGTGGCGAGCTAAGGAGATGGGGAGAACACCAGCACAGTCAACCTTGCAGACACACAACGCAGCCTTGCAGCGGGTGTTTGATGAGGCGGTGCTGCGCAAGTGGATGAGTCCCGGCCAAGTGCCCTCACTCAGCGTAAAAGGGGGCGTGGTTGCGACAAGGCGTGACTACTTCACAGCTGATGAGGTCAAGAAGATCACAGGCGCTTTTCCTGCCTGGATCGCTGCAGGACGAAAACAGGTGTCGCGAGACACCCGCCAACTGCTTTACTACTACTTCCTGGTGGCGCTTCATACGGGCCTGCGCCCCGGCACCGAGATGGATAACCTACGGTGGAGTGATCTGGAGTTTCACGAAAGCCACGTGGTCATCACGGTGCGAAAGGGCAAGACAACGCTGTACACCGGAAGCCGAAAGTGCATCGGGCACAAGACGGTCCGAGAGATATTGCTCGACATGCACGAGTACGTGAAGGATCACGAGCGGCTTGACGAGATACCTGAAGACTTCAACCCGCTGGTGTTCCGGCTGCCTGATGGCAGTACCACCGATCAGCTCAGTCGAAACTTCACGATGTTGTTGCGGGAACAGGGTTTGGAGAATGGGCCGGGTGGCAAACGCACCCTGTATTCATTGCGTCACACCCACATCACGATGCGGTTGCTCGAAGGTGTGTCTCCTGCGCTGATCGCGAAGCAGTGCGGTACCAGTCCCGAGATGATCCAGCGGCACTATGACCACTTGACCCCGTTGATGCACGTGAAGGAGCTGGTTGGCAGCGATGATGCCGTGCTGACTAAGCTTATCGAGGAATACGGGGAGCTGGAGTGAAGCCGCTACTGTTTTATCAGTTCCATAACAAGCCCGAATAGGGGTCCGACATATGCAGCCTGCCTTGCTTCCTGCTGCCGCACACAGTGGCACCGTGACGCTCGTCGATCAGCTTGCAGCCTTGCAAGGTGAGGCGGCAGTGGTGTCCCGGGCCATCTTCACCACCAACCTGTCGTTCTACAAACTCTTGGCCGAGGTGTATTTGTGGTGGCGCGAGGCAAACGCAGACCCTGAGTTCTTGGCAGCGCAATACGCCAAGACGGGCAAGAAATTCAAGAAGAAGGTCAAGTACGGGATCAACTTTGCCCCGCTTTTTTGGTTGGTTTGGGGTACAGAAAACGACCTCAACGACGACAAGGTTGGACGCTACAGCCGAGTGTTGAACCGGCTGCATGAGCAGGTCGAAACCGATCCTCAGTACGCAACGGAGCCAGTGCCCAAGCTCCAGAACTTCATCCACCAAAGCGGTGGTGTCGATGGACTTGTCAATTTCGGTGGCGATGAGGGCGATAAGGGCGATGAGAATGAGGACGAAGAAGAGGCTGAACCGCGTCCCGATATGACCGAGGAAATGCTCGCGACTCTGTATCAGCGGGCACGAGATTTTTACGACTCGCAGCAGACCCCCAGCACACTGCCGATCACCGAAACTGTCCCAGTGACGAGCGATGAGTTGGGTTTGGTGCTGGTGAGGAAGGTTGGGCAGCGCTACCAACTCGTGGGCGCAAGCCGTGACGAGAGCATGGTCAAGCCGGTTGTCATGCAGACCTACCTGAATGACTTTTCCGCGTTGAGTCCATCAATCCAAGCCATCGTTGAGACACTGGCCACTCAGTGTCTGCCAGCTCCCTTGCAGAAGTTTTATGCAAACTTGGTTGACGGCGCTATCAAAGCCCCCGGCTCTGCTGGTCTGAAAGCCCGAAGGCGGCTGCTGTATCGCCATGAACGCGGTGACTTTTTGCTGAGCCCGATACGTGCGAAAAGTGGAGTTGTCACGGTGGCAAAGCCAACGGCTGCGGTGTTGGATGGGGCGTCGCAAGACCTCTTTTTGTCCAGTCGTGCGCGGCGTGCTTTGGAGAAACGGTTGATCGCCGGCAGGGACTTCAACCTTTACGAGCCGAACGCGATAGACGCTATTCCCGTGTACCCGCATGAAGGCTTGGCAAGCCACGTTCTGCGGCTGCAAGACATCTTCGACCAGGGCCACTTTGTCCATGTTGATTGGTGGCCTTTTTACGACCAGTCGCTGGCACCCCTGAGCCAGCTTGGTGTCGAGGAGCTGCCGGCTAATTTTGGGCAGTGGAAGGGTGCTATGGACACGGCGTTTTTGCGTCGGCTGTCGCTGGAGTTCACGGAAAAATGGTTTGCGACTCATGGCACCCACATCAAGCGTGACCACCAAAAAGTCTTTAAGCTTGAGTTGAGCCGCACGTCGCTTACCGTCCATTTTGTGTACCGCGAAGGGGTCTTCGATGCGAGCCTGACTGTTGACCTTACCGGCTACAGCGTGTCTGGGGCAAACATCGCCGTTCACGTGTTGTCGAAGGATTTTGCCGTCGCCATGCAGTCGGTCGCGGATATTGGGCCTGGTCGTCAAGTTCTGTTGGCCGCTGACGCTGACATGCTGGTGCTTGCCTATAAGACAGCCGCTGCCGAGTACCGCGTACACATCCCAACCTGCTCAGTCGATGGTGTTCGCAGTACCAAGTACCTCGACGCCTATCAGTCTGCTGGCGTAGCAGACTCGTTCGAGGACTACAACGATCAGGCTGAAGGTGACTTTGATGCTGAGTAGCAAGTTTGAGACTGACTTGGACAAAGACGCCTATGCCGTGTATCTGCCGGCAGTCAACGACTCATATGCAAATGACGTCTTGAAGGACATGACCGAGGGCCGTCCATTCCCGGATGGGCTGACCCTGCGTGACTTGATTTTTTGGGAGCCGAACGGGCTCTGGCACTACCCCTATCTGCTTCACAGCATCGGGCTGTACTCGATAGGTGGTCCGCTCAAGACCAATGCTGTCCTACAGCGAAACAGGGCAAATAACACGCTGCTGATGGACAGCGGGGGCTTTCAGATCGGCAAGGGCACGATGAAGGGGCTCTCGGAGTTAAAGCCCCATGCAATGAAGGCTGCGGATGCCGAGTATGCGTGGCGCCATGAGCCCACGGTACGAAGTTGGATCGTCGGCAACCTCGACACGTATGCGGACTATGGCATGACCATCGACATGCCGTTGTGGGCCAAATCGGCAGATGGTCAAAGCTCACCGTTTCATAACTGCTCAACCCAGCAGTTGATCGAGATGACCGTGGACAACCTGCGGTACATCGAGAGCCGAAACCTGGGCCGCACCAAGTGGCTTAACGTCGTGCAAGGCGGTGATGATCCAGTGGACAATGTACCTTGGTGGGATGCTGTGAAGTGGTTTCGTCATGGTGGCTGGGCCATGGCTGGGAGTGCCGGGGCAAAAGGGGGCTTGCATGACATGCTCGCCATCATGTTGCGTATGCGGGATGAGGGTGCGTTTGAGATCGGGCAAGACTGGGTCCACGTGCTGGGCGTCTCGACGCCAAAGTGGGCAGTGCTGCTGACAGCTATTCAGAAGGCTCTCCGTGAGGTCAATCCCGCTCTGCGTGTCAGCTACGACAGCAGCAGCCCGTTTCAAACGGGTGGCAAATTTGAAGAGGTGTGTCTCAGCCCTGCGTACACATCGACAGTGTCCAGCTGGGGTATTGGTACAACGCAGTGCCCACAAGGCATCGCGCACGCTGACGCGACCAATCCACAACCGTTTCCTCATGGACAAAGCCCCCTCGGCCAGCGCCTCATGCTGCACCACCTGAACGTCAAGGCTGGCATTTGGGACAAGAGGTCGTTTGACTTCGTGAGCAACCTGCTGCTGGTCAATCACAACGTCTGGGTGTACCTGGACGCCATGAAGCGGGCAAACGACGCCGTGGCTGCACGAGACGCTACACAGGTGCCTACAGCCATCCTTCAGTGCGTTGACTTCATCGCTGATGTGTTCCGAGACATTAACTGGCAGGAGGCACTCAAAAAAGAGCGGTCGCTGCTGGATTCTGTTGCCCCAAACGGCTACCAGCGAGCAGTCGCTTAACACGTAATTTCAGTGTTCGTGGCCTGTGTGAGTCCACGGCAGTGCGGCCAGCGCCACGGGGCGTGACAGGTGGTCGCGCTGTCACGGACCAAAAGCACCAAGCACCGACTCATTCACACAGGCCAAGCTAAGGCTAGGGCCGAGGGACCTTGTCTGCATCAGTCGCCTCGCACGCGGCAGGCCAGATTGAGCCGACGAATGGTCGGTCAGGATTCATCGAAATTCGATGAATTTTGGTGGAGAGCCCCACGTCGCGAAAATTTTTTTGGGGACCTCTTTTTTTTGCACGAAAAACGCATCAAAAAGGAGCACTGGGCCACGCTCAAAATTTGACTCTGTGGCTACCCGCCGGGCACACTCCGAGACGGTGCAGCGCACTGCAGACCACACAATTCCGTGTGCCGCTTTACCCCGCGCTACGCCGTTTTTTTAACTCTATTCATGAAAGTCAAAACCAACACGCAAATCAAGATTTATCACTCGGAAAACACCTCGCCGGAGACCATCCGGTCGAACGCCAACGAGCTTTCGATCGCGCTGTCCCGTCTGGACAATCCTTGGGCTATCACCTTCGATGAAAAGAGGGTGGCATTGACCGCCTACTGCTACAAAGAATCGCGTGGCGCCGTTGTTATCCCGCCGTTGCAGGGCATAACTGGGGTTCGTCTCACATCGGTCACGAGCACTCTGTCACTGCCGGAGGTACTCATCACATCTGAACGCGTGTGATGCCCCCCCAGTAGCGTAGGCCACGTGCCTGCTTCTGCTACAGAGCCAGCCTCCCGCATGGACGCTGGCTTTTTGTTTTGGTCAGTTGGCCATGAGATGCACCGTACCCGACCAAAGTGCCTCAAAGTCAGGCCAGCTCGACCGCCTTGCGTTTCATGTCGTCGTTCACGTCGATATAGACCTGAGTCGTGGCGATGCTGCGGTGACCGGCTAGCGCGGCCAGTACTCGAACACCTACGCCTTTGCTGGCGAGCGTGGTGATGAAGGTGCGGCGGCCACTATGGCTACTGGCACCGTCAAGGCCAGCCCGCTTGTACATCCAGTGAAAGTGCTGGCACAAGGTGTTGGCGCTGAACCCTTGCTGTTTTTGTGTGCGGAACAGTGGCAACTCCGGGGCTCGCTTTTTGACGGTCTTTATGTAGGCGGTCAGCTCCTTGCGCAACTTGTCGCTGATAAACACGGCACGGGCATGGCCTAACTTCACCTGTTCCGGTGCCAGCTGTATCTCGGACTTGACTGCTCCATCAAGACCGACCGCATCGCCCCACTTGAGGGCAGCTACCTCGCTGATCCGCAGACCAGCGTAAAAAGTCAGCAGCACCATTGCCCGGTTACGGGCAGCGTGACGGGTCAGGGCGCAGTAGTCCAGCACGCGGCGCAGCTCACGCTCGTTCAGTGTTTTTGCTTGTGACATGCCTGATCTCCATTAACCAAAGAATTTCGTTCAAGCAAGTGTGCGATCTTTGGTTTCTCAGGACGACCTCTTTTTGCCGGGTTATTCTTTCTTAAAGAAATCAATGACTTAGTCCCCAAACCAAAGCTTTTGTGTATTAGCTTTGGTTTTTTGCTGGGAAAGGGAGCTAAGGGCGTTTGTTGAGCAATCAAGATCACAAGCCTTCCGTCCCAAAATAATGCGTGTATGGGCGTGGGTGACTCGAAAACTATTATCGCGAGTGGTTTTGGATTTTATATTGTGTGTTCCTTCTAGTTGGTCTTATTAGCATTTGTCTTTGGTTCCTGATGACATTTTATACCTTTCATCAAGAAAAATGAAAACAAACCCGTCTTCTCTATCTATTATCATTTCCGGTCGCATGTCGCCATCAAGGTGGATTCCGTAATAAATCTTGCCTGTATTCGAATACCGAGCTTCTCTTGCTGTCCATCGGCCTTCTTTGGTGACAAATTTTCTCTCATTGGGTTCGCCGTATGCTGTGCAAGTTGATGCCGAGTATGTTCCATTTTCTGCAAATGTATAGTTGTGAATTGATTTAAGAGAATCTAAAGATTTATAGGTGGTGGTGTATTCTCCAACAACAAAATCATGTGCTTTCTCTTCTCGTATAGATGACGAGACAGAGGGGTCAAACAGTTTTCCAGGGGGGGCTTTAATTTCTGAAATTACGAGGCCAATGAAAAATATAAAAGAGACGATTGCGATGCCTTTTTTTTCTGGGGTCAGTGATTGAAATTTATCTTTTCCACTAAGTATGTAATGTCTGTTGTTCACATAGGTTTCCTTGATGTTTGATGCTGCGCGCATTGCGAACTGAATGATCGATTGGATGTGGTGTCTGTTGTTGAGATAACTCTCTCTTGCTTTGGATGCTAAGCGTTTTGCAAATTGAGTGATTGGTGTTTTTGTGTGAACATTTGGTTCGGATTTTTCTTTGGTAGGAATTTTTTTGACGTCGCTATTGATCAGCACCTTGCTTTTGACTAGATGTTTGTTTGATTTCTTGGTTCTTCGGCGCAGGAAAAGCACAACTGCATAGGCCGCAACTGCGGCTCCAATTGCAGTAATAGTTAGAGTCGGAACTGCATTTATCAGCTCTGTTTTTTTGGCTATATTCTTGCTTGATTCGCCATTTGGCTGTGCTTCTGTTGTTTTAGTCTCAGCCTCATCATCTGCTTGCTTCCTTGCCAATGCAGCCTCATCATCTGCTTGCTTCCTTGCCAATGCAGCCTCATCATCTGCTTGCTTCCTTGCCAATGCAGCCTCATCCATTTTTTTTGCAAGTTCTGCGGCGTCAGCCCTGTCCTCCGCCGCAGCATTCTCAATTGCCTCTTGTGTTTCTTTTGGTAGTGATGCCGTTAGAGCATCAATTCTCATCTGGTAGACGTTTATAAGGCATGTCTCATCTTGGCATTGATTGCGTACAGCCTTAAGCCAGCTTCTTTGGGCTAACCTTACAGCATCCACGTTGCTACTCTGTTGAATAACCATGGAGTAAATATCTGCAAGCTTGCTGTCAAGCATCGAAACTTTGGTGGAGGCGCAAATGACATTCTCAATACGACTTGATGCCTTTGCGCAATCGTAACTCGCAGCACTCGAGGTGGAGGCAGTCGATATCGCTATCAATGCAACCATTAGTGTGAAATTTATCAATACTTTCGGCAATTCATTTGGGCGATGGTTTGTGTGTGTTGCTTTTCTGGTTGGTTTTCTGTATTGTTGTTTGTTGAGTGCTTTTGGCATTTGGTGCTCCTGAGAATTCTTTGGGGTCTCTGGTTGCGATTGATCTATTGAGTTAAGGTATTTGTAATGAAGTTTAATTTGAGGCGTAGCGCATCTTCAAAATGCATATGGAATGAGTTGTAGTTTTGCTGGTTTATTTTGGTTTTGTGCTCGGATTTGATGTGGATCACTCACTTCCTCGTATTAGATTTTGCGCTCAAAGGCAATTCGTAGTCTGCCAAAACGCCATTGAGTTATTTTGTGAATGTTTGTAACTTTTTTGACTACAATGAAGTATAACGACAGCAATGTCAATATAGAAATTGTTGTTACCTTGTTATCAATAAGAAAGTATTAACGGGGTATTAAAAATACTGAGTTTTCGTGCGCGTATGGACTGCGTATCGGTATATATGCCTCTGCCGCCAGCTCTTATGCTTCAATTTGCAGCGAGTGCGCGACTTCCAAGGTCTGCTTCTCGACCGCTCTTAGGTCGATCCAGTCATCGGCGTGTATGAGCTTAATGTCTTTGTCCTCACAGGGGGCAGCCCTGTGAAGATCTGCTTTGGTATCCCCGCGACGTCCGCCAGGTGTTGTGCTGCTATTGGGCGGTCGACATAGACGCAGTCATGCACCAAGTGACGTTCCCCCTGGAAATCCCAGCAGGTCAAAACATAGAGGTACGGTTGCTTCCCAAGGCCTTGATCGAGTCAAGGAGAAGGGATGGAGAAGTCCCGATTCAGCGAAGAGCAGATCGCCTATGCGCTGCGAATGGCCGATGGCAGCACGCCTGAGGTGGACGTACGCCTCCAAGATCGGCATCTCAGAGGCCACGTTCTACACGTGGAAGAAGAGGTCTGGCGAGCTGGGCGTGAGCGAGCTGCGCAAGCTCCGGCAGCTTGAGGACGAGAACGTGCGCCTGCTGCGTATCAAGGCTGATCTGACGCTGGACATGCTTTCTTAAAGAGATCAACGACTTAGCCCCCAAACCAAAGCTTTTGTGAGTTCTCTTTGGTTTTGACTAGCGCGGGGCGCTACAAGCCTTTATTTCATGTTCCCGCTACCCGAGTCCCCGGCCCAGGAAAAAAGCTGCTTGTAGGAGCGCAAACGCGTTGGGTTTGAACGACTGGCAGGGGGCGGTGTGCGGGCTTTTGTCACCTCGGGGACTATGACGCAGCCAGGTCTGCAGGCGAGGGGCGGTGTCGATGCACATTCGCTTCTCAGCATGTACGCCACTCACGAAGCTGCCCAAGAAAGAAAAAATCCGACTACTAGCTATTAGTTGAATCGCTACCCGTTTTTGCCATTCGTGCTCGTAGATGAGCAAGCATCAGCAGCAAGGCTGCTGATGCAGGTGCGTGAACGATAAGTCGTTCTCGGCTGAAGGCCTCGACTCCTTTTCTGCACGCGTATGGCTGCGCTCGCCGTGTATGAATTTCTATCTATTGCTTGCTCAAACCACAAGCGCAAGATCTACGACGGGGACGACGTGCTCGGTGTGCAAGCTCGCACGCTTGAGCGTTTGCTGGGCTGCTGTTTGGGAGGCATCGAGACTCTTGGAGAGCACATGGAGCCCGCACTCATGGCTGCGAGGTCTCACGCAAACATCAAAGCTCGCTGTTCGCGCTCAGCACCGTATGGCAACCCGCTGAGAACTAATGCTTTCTTCTAGCTATCGCGGAACGATATTGGCGATTATAGTGTTTTCATGAGATAATATTGTCAATAACAACATTTTTGCAGTGTTACGACTTTTATCTCAAAAGAATTTAGGAGTGAGTATGAGTACGAAGATCAAAGCAATGTCAGTAGTGGCTGCACTTACCGTGCTGACTGCATGTGGCGGAGGTGGTGACGAAAAGGCCGTGATCAGTCCAGATGGAACACCGCAGCCTACTTCAAGCGAACGAGAACAGCTTATTAATCAAGCGATTGATAAAGCACGGTCTGATGCTATATCCCCACCTTCAGTCAGGGTCGAGGGCACTCCAACGGTGAGTGTAATTCAAGGGGCCTCGGGCGCATATGATGTAGGTAGTGTTGTATTTGACTTCTATGCAAAGAACTTGTTCGGAGTAGAGGCTCGCAGTCGTGCAATTTGTGGAATCATGAGGGAAGGCGGAGTTTGGATTTTTAAATCAAAGCCATTTAACGCTTCTTACTGTGCATACTTGAGGGTGTGAGTCCCCAGTATGTGAAGATGCTATTCGGCGCTTGGGCCGCGTGGGCTCTATGAAAGCTTATTTTAGTCAATTGCCCTTGCGAGATTCGTGATAGTAGGGGCGATAGCGGCTTACATGATTTTGGCTAGGCGTTTAATTTTAGATAAATGCTAAAGCACCGACCAGTAGCACATCTTAAACGCGTTAAATAGCTCATGGTAAAGCTCGATGTGGAGTGCTTGAGGTACAGCAGCGCGATCATGACGCGCAGCGGCACACGAGAGCGTCCGGCGTTGCTGGCCACCGGCACGCGCTGCACCTGTTTCCCAAAAAATCCAGGCTGGGCGTGGCCACACCGGCGCGGTATTTGCGGGAGAAGACCTGCGCCATCCGTGCTTCGATCTCTTGCAGGGCATGCGCGAGGCCAGCACCGCCAGCGGAGAGCGCAGGTCAATCATGTGATCGATGCGCGAGCGGAAGAATTCGGCGGTGGCGGGGCAGGCAAACATCAAAGCAGAACTCCCAGAAAAAATCCCTTATTGGAAATCAAACTGGTAGTTCTGCGCCCCGATGTCATCCCAGAAGCCAGTGTTCATGCAGGTTCCGGGGATTCTTCAGGGGAGGCTCAGTACGTTCGATTGCAATTTTTTAATCATTGTCGATATTAGAAAGAATTTAAATGAGTATTGTTGTAATTTTGCTTGTGGTTGCTGTCGTAGCTGTTATTGCATACTTCTTATTTTTCAATGAAAGCAAGCAAGCTTATCCTGAGAGTAAAATCCGAGAAGCATTTGCGGCTGTAGATAACATATTAAAGCCGTACGAGGATGATCATCGATTTATAATTTCAAAAAAAGAAAAGATTATTGAAGAATTAAGAGTCGTCAGGCAGGTGTACAGCCGTATACCATCAGAATACACCCAAGAAGAAATTGCGGCGCTTGAGAAGCTTTTGCCAGAATTAAAGCAAGAGCTCAGAGAGTTTTGTGATACTTTGATTGAATTTAAGCCGAAGATTATTGCTTTGATTGAATCAGAGAAGAGAATGCTGAAATCTGCGGAAGAGGCAATGAAAACAGGAGGAGAAGTTGGGGATGATTCCGATGAATATGAAGATGTCATGGATACTATGGAAAAGATTCTTGAGTTTTCTCCGATAACGATCAAAGAAAAAGAAGATGAGTTACTGCTGCTTGAAAGAAGCATAACAAGATATAGATCAATTTAATTGACAGGGCTTGCTCCAGATGAGTTTCCCGGAAAATGCTTTATTAATCAAGGATGGTGATCTTAATCCCGGTCCTTGGGGCTTTGCTGCGAATTTTATATCTCAGGGCGACAACGTAGTAGAACTTGATTTGCTTCAATCGTGCACGGTTGTTTCGGATAGGCATGAAGCTTATCAAACTGGTGTTGGGCGAGTCGCTGGCGGCATTCTCGGTGCGGCTCTTCTTGGCCCTATTGGCGCTGCAGGTGGATTGCTCGCAGGTGGTAAAAGAAGAATTGATGAAACGATCATACTATGCAGCTTATTCGACGGGAGATCTTTCACCGCACAGTGCTCGCAATTAACTGCTGCAAAATTTAGTCAAATAGCTAATTCTAACTTGATGAGTAAAGCATCAAGAGACAGAAGTTTTGAATTAGATCGATCGCAGCCAAAGATAAATCAGCTGGATGACACTATTGAATGTCCAATGTGCGCTGAACTTATAAAAACCAAAGCCAAAATATGTAGGTATTGTGGCTATAGAGTGGCTGAAGAAAGAGAGGCGCGCGCCGCAAAGGTTGCTGCTGATGTTGATACTGATCGCACTTTATCTTTTGGCGATCTTTATCAAAAATACATCGGTGGCGTCGGATATGAGGACGTGTTCTCGGAATCTGAAGTTCGTTTAATTTTAAAAACGTTTGTTAAGATTCGGGGTGATAAAAAAGATCAAACATATAGAGGTGTTGTGGATCTTGTAAAGGAATCGTTAGGGTTGCAGTATAAAACTCAACTACTGGATTTATTTCGCGAAGGATTTGACTTTGCAAGAACAAACAGAAAATTTAAATTCCTTGACGAAGATGACATGATTGTAATCAGTAAGAATGATTGGTGAATGAGTTGCCAAAAATTATCTCGGCAACTCATTTTAGTCAGTTAATTTAACTGAAAGTGGCGCTTGTTTCCGTTTTTCGTATATTTGGCATCAATGCCTTTGGCATTTAATTCCAAGACGATGTCGTGAGCAACAAATCCTATTCTATTGAATTTACCCCAAAACTGCGTCGGCAACTTCGGATGGTGTAAATTTTTGTGGTCGAGTTTTGTACTCAATGCTCTTTTCAGTTGGCCAGGCGATTGCTTTGTTTTTCAGTTAAATATCATCCGGGGTTTCTCCTGGGTTGGTGTAAGAGATTATTTTTGAGTTGACCAAATTGGCGCTAGTGTATTTTTTTGATGGTTCTTCGTGACCTGCCCCTCCCCCGCTTACACGTTCCCGATGACCGAGCATCAGCAGCAAGGCTGCTGATGCAGGTGCGTGCACGACAAGTCGTTTTGGCTGAAAGCCTCGACTCCTTCTCTGCACGCAGATGGCTTCGCCTCATGGGCTTGAGTCTTCATTTGTTGTTTGCTCAGCCTGAAGTCCCCTTGAAAACCTGAACCAGGCAGAGGTAGAGAATTCCCCCAGACGGAGTCTCTACATGAAGAAATCCAGATTCAGCGAAGCGCAGATAGTCGACATCCTCAAGGAAGTTGAGATGGGCGCGAAGGTTGGCGAGACGTGCAGGAAGCACGGCGTCAGCGAGCCGACGTACTACAAGTGGAAGACCCAGTTCTCGGGCATGACGGTCTCGCACCTGGCGCAGCTTCGCCAGCTGCGAGAAAGCCATGCTCAAACGCATGTACGCCGACCTGGCGCTCATGCACCACGCACTCAAGGACGTCGTTGACCGAAAGCTCTGACCTCGGAGCGTCGCGAGATGGTCGTTCACGCCCTCGTGGCCGAACACGGCATGAGCGAGCGCCGAGCCTGCCAGGCCAGCGGCATTGCCCGCTCCACACTTCGCTACCGGCCCGTTGCACGCTACGACTCCGGGGTCATTGCCTTCATCCAGACCTACATGGCACTGAACCCGCGCCACCGCTTCGGGCTGCTGTACGACAGCGCCCGCCACCAAGGCAAGCCCTGGGGCAAGACGGTGCTCTGGCGCGTGTACTGCGAGCTGCGGCTGAACCTGCCGCGGCGGGGCAAGAAGCGGCTGCCTGCGCGCATCAAGCACCCCCTGGAAGCTCCCGGCCAGCCCAACCTCGGTTGGAGCTGCGACTTCATGGCAGATGCGTTGTGGTCCGGCAGGCGGTTCGGGAGCTTCAACGTCATCGACGAATTCAACCGCGAAGGTCTGCGCATCGAAGTCGACACCAGCCTGCCCGCTGCGCGGGTCATACGGGCTCTGAACGAGCTGGTGGAGGTGCGCGGAGCGCCGCTGTCGATTCGCCTGGACAACGGCCCGGAGTTCATCGCCCATGCCTTGGCCCAATGGGCGCGGTCCAGGGGCATTGCGCTTAATCACATTCAGCCGGGAAAGCCCACGCAGAAAGCCTATGTCGAACGATTCAACAAGACCTACCGAACCGAGGTGCTGGACCGCTACGTCTCGAGTCACTGCAGGAAGTGCGTGACATGAAGGCCGATTGACTGCACCGCTACAACCACCACCGCCCCCATGAGGCTCTCGGCCGAATCCCACCGGTCGAGTACCGTGTCAAACTGTTCCTCAACCTCTACCTCTGACTGGCTCAGGAATTCGAGGGGGCTTCAATCCCGTTTTCAATCGCTGGAGCTATGTGCGCACGCATGGCCAAGGCATTGGCATGCAGCTCGCCACCGCGAACAACACCGCTTGAAAACACCAGGAAAATCAATCAGTTATTTGACGCTTCTGAAAAGAGGCGTCACTTATTTCGCTCGCAACAACTTCAAGAGATGCGCTTCGCGGCGCGTACGCCAGGCACCTCCCAACCCATTGGACCCATGAAGAGGGAGTCATCTACTTCGCTGGCGAAGTCTCGACTCATAAGGTCGCGGGCTGCAGCAGCGGCCTGGCCGAAACTCTCACCCTCAATATGAAACTCTGGACGATATGGCCGACCGTCTTCTGAGTTTTCTGAAGTTGCAGCGTAGAACAGGGTGACGTAAAACATTGGCATGATTTGACTCGATCTCGATTTGCAGAGGAGCTACTGCTTTGCGCACTGCGTGGCGTTCAACGTGAAGTCGATGATCTTCATTCCCTTGCGATCAACAAACAGGTAGTTGAACTTAGCCCCGCGTCGCATGATTTCAACAACGCTTGGGTCTGAGCATGTTGACGCTCGAAGCGAGTCTCGCAAATGCTTCTCATACTGGATTCTGCTGAATCTCGGGTTCCTGATCGTTGATTCGTCAGTGAACTTGTATTTGAAGACGAGCACATCCTGAATGGCGAGCGTGGCCTCAAGCATCTTCTCCTTGTCAATTTGCAAAGGAAGGTTCTTGTTGAAGTTCTTGGACATAGCAAAGAGAGCCTGCTCAACTTCGGCCTCGTGCGCGCCTGCAATTCCATGCAACAAGCTGACGGACCGCAATTGATAGAGTTTCATGAACTCGTCTCGCGATTTGTATGGAAATGCCTGATTTGACGCCTGTAGAAAAAATTTGTCGAGAGCGGAAACCAAATCACCCTTCTCTTGATCGAGATACAGCCGAAGCGTTGAACAGCCCAACCGCAGGTTGTACTTTCCTTGCTGCAATGTGTTGACTGGGTTGCCAACAGCGAGCTGAAGCCTTGGGGAGAGCTGCAAGAGGCCGACGTTTCCTGAAGAGGTTGGCACCACCAACAGTTCATCGAATCGACTCAGTTGTTCTACGAGTACAAACACAACGGTCGGATCAAGACCAGCCCTCTTTGCCTCGTAATAGATGTCCGCGGCTTGAGCCCGACGCTTCGCTTGAACTCCGACGACTTCGATGATTTCATTCGCCTTCTTCTCCCAGGCTTTCCAGTCGGCCGGGACCGTTGACGGCACTGCTGGAGTGTACGGGACAGAACTGGCTGCATAATAGACAGCTGCCCAATTTTCCGCTGCAGGATCTATTGGCTGACTTGCCACAGAGGCCGACGCGATAGTGAGTATTAAAGTCAAAAGGAATCTATTGATACCGCCACCTGAAATTCGCCTAGAAATGAAGACACCTAGCGTAGAAGTCACCGGTGCTGCCCGGCTGTATCGTGCAGCGTCCGCTTGGACTGCTGGGCTATGTTTCGTGCTTATTGCTTAAATGGTTGCTGAACTGTTCTGGATGCCCCGCTCTTGCCAGGAAAATCTTCAAACACACTCCGCACGATGGCTGGCATGACAGGTGCGAGCTGTCCGCTTGATCCTGAGCTAATGGCTTTTCCTTCATAGACTTTCTGCACCTTACCGTTACCAGATTTCGCGATGTCGATGATGTCGATATTCAGGTAGCGCTTGAAAACAGTGTCGGTACGTGCTCCAGATCCAACGACGCCGTAAGTTGGGGTATTATAGGTTGTGCCGCTATAGGATGCCGTATTGCCATACGAGGTCACAGTTCCAGTTGTATATGAACGACTGGTTCCGATCTGGCCAAATATCGGGTACGACGCTACGACTTGTTTGCCGTCGTCTATGCCATAGAGCATATAAATTGCGTACTTAGCTTGATCAAACGTTGTTTCAGTCATCCCTCGTTTTCCAAGCTCGGATTTAACAAGCTTTGCATAGGATTGAAATTCGAGGCTACCCTCCTGCTCATTGGTCGGAATGAGCGCATAAGTCACCCCAGAAAGCGGCTGCTCCAGTTCGTGAAAAGCAGATACCCTCGTTTCGACGGTTGCACACCCGCCTAGCAGGGCAAACAGAAGAACAAGAACTGTGTTGCGCAAGGAAATCTCCCAAGAAAATAACGTAAAGCACCCCGCAGAACCTGCGGGACAACCTGGACCGTGCTGAACATTCCACCTGAATCCGTGAGCTCACCGCTGGATTCAGGGTAAATCCTCATACAAATCAAGCACTTGAACCCCAACTGTCCTTCACCCTAAAGGGTGAAGGAATCACAAATGGCTGATCCGGTCGAGTTTGTTTTCAAGAAGCTGCCCTACGATTTGAGTAGCCATGGCGGTCTGGCCTTGGTCGGGCGCCTTGTAAAACCGCACATCTGGTCATTCTTCGACTTCCAAACTGTGCTTTGTAGTGCTCTCGTCGTTCCACGACCCAGGTTAGAGGTGGTGTGATATTTCGATATCACTTGTAGACTCTTACCATTAAATATGCCTGGAAAATATCACTGTCAGTTCAATCTGTCAAGAATGTTTCCAAATTAACATCATCAATTTTGATGATGTGTTTTTTTTGGGTTCATCCTAAAAGGTTATTTGTTACTGATAAATCATCCGATGATATAGAAATAGTGCTTAGATTTGTATACAAGAGCCGCCCATTCTTCCTCCCGCATGTCTTGTTTGTGCTGTGTCTTGATGGTGGCTTGTAGATGTGGCTTCAACACGTTCAACCTCGGGCTCCCTTGGGATGCGGGAGCAGAAAGAAACGTCCTACTGGCCGGGCAACACAGCGCCTGACGTACCGGGCTCATTGCGTCAGATCAGGGTGGCCAGGGTGTTTGTTGGGTGGCCTAAGTGGTGCACTTTGGGTGGCCGCCGAGGCGCTCTGGGGCAACAATGCCTGCCAAGCGAATTTGGTGTTGCTTTTTTCTCGGTCCAGTACACGTGATCGTGTCCCCGCCAGAACGGCAACGACGCGGCCCACGAGCCTCAAAAGAGTAACGATTCAACCAATAGCTAATAGTCGGTTTGTTACTCTTTTTTGCCACTCATGCTTCCAGATGACCAAGCATCAGCAGCTTTGCTGCTGATGCAGGTGCGTGCACGACAAGTCGCTTTCGGCTGAGCGCCTTCACTCCTTCTCTGCACGCGGATGGCTGCGCCTGTTGTGGTTGAGTCTTTACCAGTTGCCTGCTCAAACTCAAACGACGAAGTCACCTGGCAGCAAGTGATGAGCCACGCAGTGCAACGAAGTGACTCATTCACGCCGATGCCTGCAGCACGCCGAAGGTGTGATGCCTTCATGCCTGCCATCACGCTTGAGCGTTGTGCCCATGTGCTGCACGATGAGGTTTGAGATGACGTCCATTGCTGTTGGTCATCTGCCATATCGGCTGCTTCATCAGGTCGTCAGTTGACATGGCATGGAACTGCTCGAAGTTGCGTCTGATGTGACATGCCTTCTTTCGGTCGATGCCAGCTTTCGGGGGCGCTTTGGATGGGCGATCAGTGCCGTCGATCAAACACTCCTGAGCCCCCGCGAAGATGCCTGCCAGGAGGTAGGCGGCAAGGTCAGCTTCCATCACGTACACGTGGCACTCAGCGCCGTTGTCCTGTCGCAGTGCTCCACGCATGACTATCTGATGGGCCATTTCACCGACCAGTGCGTACCGGATTTCTTCAGTCTCCATGCCCACTACGTCACGCAGGTACGTGCTGACCAAGTTGCTGTAGTTGATGGCACTTAGAAACGCCACGTGTTGCTGATTCCGGTACTGGTTCACGCCATGGCAGTTATGGTCCACACGCTGCCATCCTTGTTGGGTGTCATGGCAGTTGTTGTCCACATAAACCGGGCTGGGACAGCGTTGACCGATGTACTCAATGACGGCTGTTCTGATGGTGCTGTCTTGTGCGTTGAAGGTCTTGCTGTTGTACCGCTGGCCCGCATAGTGCACGGTCAATGCCGGCGTGATGTAGCGCTCAAACGCTTGGGTGACGTGAAAGTGGGTGCCAAACAGTTTTGACCAAATGTGGAACTGGCGTGTGGCCGTGAAGTTGGCGCAGGCAATGTGCACCGAGTCAGCCCCAGCATACACACCGGGGTCGATCAAGCGAAACAGCATCGAATCCGCCTCAAGCCCTGGCCTGTTGGTGAAGATGCGTTGATGAGTGGCAAGCAGGTCTTCGATCATCTGCTTGTCGTCCAGCATGTCTTCATTGGCCATGAAGGCCTGTGCCCGATCGTTGTCGATGGTCACTTCGTACCAGCCATCTTGCCTACAAGGGCTCACGCTGAACATATCAAGCCAGTCCAGGTGATTGGCCATGCGCCAGTTGCAGGTGTAGTAGACCTCTAAGTGTTCGTCTTGGATCACGGTCCGGTGTTCGCAAAGAAGCAGTTTCGATGTGCAGTCTAGGAAAGCTTTTTGCGTGATGACGATGACCCGTGTGTTGGCCTTGATGGCAAGAAAAATCTGCTGTTGGACGTTTTTGGTGTTTTCGCTGTGGATGACAGTGCCGCATAAGCTGTATTCATTGGCCAGTGCCAGTGATGGCACGATGACCAGATAGCGGGTGTCGCTGTTACGTGTGATGAGTTGCCGGTTGTGGGTGCTTTTGCCTCGGCCGCAGCCGGTCGCGTTGACGGTAATCATGTTGGTTTTCTCCTTGTACTTTTCACCCACCCTTGTTCCGTCGTCCCCAACGGTTCAAGCTGACTTTGTGGGCTCCCGTCTATTTATCTGCGGTCGTGAAAAAGCTCGGTGCTTTTGCGGCACCGAGCTGATGGGGGGATAGCCCAGAACAAGAAGAAAGCACGCCAGTGGCGCGCAAGTATTTATCTGCCGAAGGCCCAAGTAGGTGGGGGTCTTGGCCAGGGTTGCTGGTTTCTTTAAGAACGCATGGACACGCCGCCCCGTTGCTTGCAGCCCCTCAAATCCGCAGCACAAGCGGGGTTTGCAATGCGCCAGCTACTTCTGGTGCTGGGTCCGCTGATCGCAGCGGCTAGGGCTTGCTTTTCGTCCACCTCAGCCGGTCTGTGCTTTTCCCGCTGCCAGCGTCGTGTTTCACGACACTTTTGAAGGCTGCGTTCTAGTAGTCGCTGGGGAGCAATATGCAGGTGCTGCTGCGGTCCGCTTCAGTGATGACCCAGACCTTGCCATCACCTACGTTGTAGCTGCTGAAGATGCGGTCACCGTAGGCAAGCGCGTTTTCGTTGGCAGTGACGTCTGCCTGTTCCAAATCGCCCCAGTCGCCACCAATGTGTCGGACAAGCAGGTGCAGTGGGTTGACTTGGTGTTTTCCGCAGAATGCAAGTGCTGCAGGTGTGGCTACGACGGAGCCCAAATTGAAGAGTGCCATGGTCTGTTGTTGACTGTGATTTCAGTCGAGCAACGTTACGAGGCAGCCGTGGTTCAAGCGACCTGAAAAGTGTGTTGTGGTGGTCGTTCGTGAGTTGATCCCCACACCCTTTGTGAGTCAAAGACGACAGGCAGATTCCGGTCGACCTAGACGGCGGTCAGGTAGCAAAGTGTGGTTTTCAACACAGGAGAACCACACCATGACAGCACTGGCAAAACTCAAGCTTGTAAACGCTCAAGCAGACCAAAAAACTCCGATGGCGATCCGTCGCGCGAAGCTGACTGGGAAACTCGACCTCCAGATTGCGCTGGCAAAAGCACAGACCGATGGCAGTGTTTTTTCTGCTACCCGCAAGAAGACGATCAAGGACAGCGAGACCGGCCTGCGTAAGCACGTGGAAACGGCGCTCACGGTGCGTCCCTGGTGGTGGACGAATCAGGCCGGGACTGTCGTGCTCGGTTTGCGATATGGATCAAAGCCTATCGAGATCGCCAAGGGCAAGAACGCCATTGAAGTGGGCAGTATCGACAACCTCGTCGACACCCTGCTGGCGGTTCGTGAGGCGGTCAAGGCGGGTGAACTGGACGCTCAGATTGATGCAGCTAGCGGCGCTGTGCGTGCTGGCTTCAAGCGCAAGTGAGGTCTGACCGTGATCACTTACAAAGCCATGGTCCGTGTCAGGACCAGCTACGGCAGTTTTGCGCAAGTCTGGGCGCAGGTGCAGGCGAAGAACGTGTTTGATGCTCGCGCGCTGCTTGAGGCCCAGTACGGCGCAGGCAATGTTGTCAGCGCCATCGTGAACGCCCCTTGATCTTTAAGCCCCCCAGGTAAATACATGTTTTAGGGGGGCTTATGCGACTGAGTGAAATCGAGCAATCAAGTGAGGAGCGAAGGGCGAAGGCGTTGAGGTACAACGCGGCGACAGCAAAGCGTTGGGCTGATCAAGCAAAGCAGCGCGCGGATCAAGCGGCCGAGCAGGCGCGAACTGCTCGCAGAGAGCAAGCGGACCGCGACAAGCGACTGAAGTGAGGGAGAGGGATGCACAGCCAAGAGCTGGGCAGGTGCGTCCATGAAAGTCGAAATTTCGTGGACTCACTACGCATTCCATGAGCAGAATGCTTGGTGCCCGGGGTCGGACTCGAACCGACAAGCCATCTCTGGCGGTGGATTTTGAATCCACTGCGTCTACCGATTTCGCCACCCGGGCGGGTGCTTTTTTGCTAGATTTTACTTGCACCGTGGCGGCACAAGGGCCACGATCTTTGCAAAACTTTGCAAGCCGTGCCTACCAAAAAACCCTATATAAATCAAGGGTTTAAAAAACAAAAACGTAAGCGCAGCGTCTTTTGAATCCCCTGCGTCTACCGATTTCGCCACCCGGGCGGGTGTCATGGACAGCCCGAAATTATGGCACAGTGGGGTGCATGAACTACCCGACCATTGAAGACGCCATCGGCCGCACGCCGCTGGTTGCGTTGCAGCGCATCGGCTCTGAGATGCTCCGCGCGCGGGGCAACGTGATCCTGGGCAAGCTCGAAGGCAACAACCCGGCCGGTTCGGTGAAGGACCGGCCCGCGCTGTCGATGATCAAGCGCGCCGAGGAGCGCGGCGATATCAAGCCCGGCGACACGCTGATCGAGGCGACCTCGGGCAACACCGGCATCGCACTGGCCATGGCCGCGGCCATCAAGGGCTACCGCATGGTGCTGATCATGCCGGAGGACCTGTCCATCGAGCGCGCCCAGACCATGAAGGCCTTTGGTGCGGAACTCGTCCTCACGCCCAAGAGCGGCGGCATGGAATACGCGCGCGACCTGGCCGACAAGATGGAGAAGGAGGGCAAGGGCCGCGTGCTGGACCAGTTCGCCAACGCCGACAACCCGCGCATCCACTACGAGACCACCGGGCCCGAACTGTGGGAGCAGACCGGCGGGCGCATCACGCACTTCGTCAGCGCCATGGGCACCACCGGCACCATCACCGGCGTCTCGCGCTTCCTGAGGGAGAAGAACCCGGCCGTCCGCATCATCGGCGCCCAGCCCAGCGAGGGGTCGCGCATCCCGGGCATCCGCAAGTGGCCGCAGGAGTACCTGCCCAAGATCTACGACCCGTCGGGTGTGGACGAACTGGTCCTGGTGGGGCAGTCGGACGCCGAGGAGATGTGCCGCCGCCTGGCGCGAGAAGAGGGCATCTTTGCGGGCATTTCGGCCGCGGGCGCCTGCTGGGTGGCGCAGCAGATCGCGGCGCAGGTCGAGAACGCCACCATCGCCTTCATCGTCTGCGACCGCGGCGACCGCTACCTCTCGACCGGCGTGTTCCCGGCCTGAGGCCGTTGCCTGCCATGGCCGCCGAGTACCGGTTCTGTCCCTGCTGTGCCGCGCCTCTGGCGCTGACCGCTGCGCAGGAAGACGGCGGTCTGAAGCACCGCCTGCGCTGCACGGCCTGCGACTTCACCCACTGGAACAACCCGACGCCCGTGCTGGCCGCCATCGTGCAGGTGGGCGACAAGGTGCTGCTGGCCCGCAACGCCGCCTGGCAGCACCGCATGTTCGCGCTGATCACCGGCTTCATGGAAGCGGGGGAAACGCCGGAAGAGGGCATCCGGCGCGAGATCGCCGAAGAAACCGGGCTGACCGTGACGGCCTTGAAGCTGATCGGCGTGCACGACTTCCAGCGCATGAATCAAGTGATCGTCACCTACCACGCGCTCGCAGAAGGGCGGATCGTGCTGTCCCCGGAGCTGGCCGAGTACAAGCTGCTCGCGCCGGAACAGGTCCGGTGCTGGCCGGCCGGCACGGGCTTTGCCCTGGCCGACTGGCTGCGCTCGATCGGCATCGAGCCCCAGTTCATGGAGCTTCCGGCGGTGTGATTTCTTTTTGTACAAATTGATACATTTTTTGATCTCTGTCACCCTTTCTGTTTAAAATTCGCTCTCCCGAGGACCCCCTTCATGAACGCCACCAAAGAACTCGACGCCCGCGGCCTGAACTGCCCGCTGCCCATCCTGAAGGCCAAGAAGGCCCTGGCGGACATGACCAGTGGCCAGACGCTCAAGGTGATCGCCACCGACGCCGGATCGGTTCGCGACTTCCAGGCCTTTGCCAAGCAGACGGGCAACGAACTGGTGGAGCAGCAGACCGTGGGGAGCGACTTCATCACGGTGCTCAAGCGCCGCTGAACTGGGTCCACCATGGTTGCGGCATGCCGCAATCGCCGGCCCGACGACCATGGAAGTCCTGCTCCTCGACCCCCTCGTTCCTGAAGCCCTGTCCTGGCTGCAGGAGCGTCACGCCGTGACGCTGGCCCCGGAGCTGGCAGACGACCCCACGGCGCTGCGCAAGCAGGTCTACAAGACGAAGGCACTGGTGTTGCCCTCGCACGTGGTGGTCTCGTGCGAGTTTCTCGATTTCGCACCCCTTCTGAAGGTGGTGGCGCGCATGCAGATCTCCAGCGAAAACACCGACCTGGAGGCCTGCGCGCAGCGCAACATCCGGGTGATCCAGGCGCGCAGCGCCACGGTGCGCTCGAATGCAGAGTACCTGCTCTATGGTCTGCTGATGCTCTACCGGCGCGGCATGGTCAGCGCCCTCCTGGGACGCAAGCTGGCGCAGGTGCGCATGGGCCGGGAGCTCTATGGCAGCACCGTGGGCCTGCTTGGCCTGGCCCCGGTGGCCCACACACTGGCGCCCATGCTCAAGGGGCTCGGGGTGCGCCTGCTGGGCTACGACCCGGCGGTGCACCAGGGCGCACCGATCTGGAAGAAGCTGGGCATCGAATACATCCCGGCCAACGAGTTGCTGGCGCGCAGCGACGCCGTGTCGCTGCAGATGGTCTATGCCTCCCGCTTCAAGGGCTGGATCAACGAACGCCTGCTCAACAACTGCAAGCCCGGTCAGCTGTGGGTGGGGCTGAGCCGCAGCGCGCTGTTCGAACCCGAGGCACTGGCACTGGCGCTGACGGATGGCCGGATCGACGCCTGCCTGCTCGATGGGGCGCACCCCCAGTTCGCCGGGCCCGGCACCCCGCTGCACAACATTCCCAACCTGCACCTCACACCCCGGCTGGGGGCGCACACCCGCGAAGCCAAGCTGCGCGCCAGCTGGTACGTGGCGCACCGCATCCACGAAACCCTGTCACCAGCGGTGGGGCGGGGGCAGGCCCAGGCCAGCGACTTCTCCGTGCTCGACAGCCTCGACAGCTCGCGGGACCCGGAATGGCCGCCGGTCGACTCGGGGTCCCAGTGGGCCGAGATCTCGCGGGGCGAGGAGCGACCGGGCTGAGATCCGGTCGCTGGGGCTTCAGAGCCGCGCCAGCTGCTCGCGCACCTTGGTCAGCGTGGCGCCGAAGTCGGCCACGCGTTTCTTCTCCTGCTCGATGACCGCCGGCGGCGCCTTGGCCACGAAGGCTTCGTTGGACAGCTTGGCGTTCGCCTTGGCGATTTCGCCCTCCAGCCGTGCGGCTTCCTTGGTCAGGCGGGCCTTCTCGGCGGCGACGTCGATTTCCATGAACAGGCACAGGCGGGCTTCGCCCACCACCGCCACCGGTGCGGCCTGTGCGGCGGCGGCCCAGCCGGCCTCGTCGTCGAATACCTTGACCTCGGCCAGTTTGGCCAGACCCTGCAGCACGGCGGCGTTGGCGCGCATGAAGTCCGCATCGCCGACCACGAACATCGGCAGACGGGTGGCGGGCGAGACGTTGAGTTCACCGCGCAGCGTGCGGCAGGCATCCACCAGGCTCTTGAGCTTGGCGACCTGTGCCTCGGCGGCTTCGTCGATGCGCTCCGGCTGGCTCACCGGGTAGGCCGCCACGCTCACCGAGGCACCCTCGCGTCCGGCGACCGGCGCGACCTTCTGCCACAGCTCTTCGGTGATGAACGGGATGACGGGGTGGGCCAGGCGCAGGATGGTCTCCAGCGTGCGGATCAGGGTGCGGCGGGTGGCTCGCTGCTGCGGGGCCTCGCCGGTCTGGATCTGCACCTTGGCGATTTCCAGGTACCAGTCGCAGAACTCGTTCCAGACGAAGTCGTAGATGGCGTTGGCCACGTTGTCCAGGCGGTACTCGGCAAAGCCCTGGGCCACCTCGGCCTCGACGCGCTGCAGGCGCGAGACGATCCAGCGGTCGGCGTGGCTGAAGCTCATGTAGCCGTGCGCCTTGCCGCCGACTTCGCAGTCGGCCTTGGTGTGTTCCATCAGGCCGCAGTCGTGGCCTTCGCAGTTCATCAGCACGAAGCGGGTGGCGTTCCAGAGCTTGTTGCAGAAGTTGCGGTAGCCCTCGCAGCGCTTGCTGTCGAAGTTGATGCTGCGGCCCAGCGAGGCCAGGGCGGCGAAGGTGAAGCGCAGCGCGTCGGCGCCGTAGGCCGGGATGCCGTCGGGGAACTCCTTCTCGGTCTGCTTGCGCACCTTGGGCGCCGTCTCGGGCTTGCGCAGTCCTGTCGTGCGCTTGTCCAGCAGCGGGGCAAGCGAGATGCCGTCGATCAGGTCCACCGGGTCGAGCACGTTGCCTTCGGACTTGCTCATCTTCTGGCCCTGCGCGTCGCGCACCAGACCGTGGATGTAGACGTCCTTGAACGGCACGCGGCCGGTGAAGTGGGTGGTCATCATGATCATCCGGGCGACCCAGAAGAAGATGATGTCGTAGCCCGTGACCAGCACGCTGCTGGGCAGGTAGAGGTTGTAGTCGTCCGTGGCGGCGTCGCCCTGGTTGGGCCAGCCCATGGTGGAGAAGGGCACCAGCGCCGAGGAATACCAGGTGTCGAGCACGTCCGGGTCGCGGGTGAGTGTCTTGCCCGCGCCGGCCAGAGCCTGCGCTTCAGCCTCGTTGCGCGCCACGTAGACCTGGCCCTGCTCGTCGTACCAGGCCGGGATCTGGTGGCCCCACCAGAGCTGGCGCGAGATGCACCAGTCCTGGATGTTGTTCATCCACTGGTTATAGGTGTTGACCCAGTTCTCGGGCACGAACCTGACCTGGCCGCTGGCCACGGCGTCGATGGCTTTCTGGGCGATGCTCTTGCCCGTCGGGTCCTGGTCGCTGACCTTGCTCATGGCCACGAACCACTGGTCGGTCAGCATGGGTTCGACCACCTGGCCGGTGCGGGCGCAGCGCGGCACCATCAGCTTGTGTTTCTTGACTTCGACCAGCAGGCCGGCGGCTTCGAGGTCGGCCACGACCTGCTTGCGCGCCACGAAACGGTCCAGGCCGCGGTACTTCTCGGGCGCGTTGTCGTTGATGGTGGCGTTGAGGTGCAGCACGCCGATGATGGGCAACTGGTGGCGCTGGCCGACGGCGTAGTCGTTGGCGTCGTGCGCGGGCGTGACCTTGACCACGCCGGTGCCGAAGGCTCGGTCCACGTACTCGTCGGCGATCACCGGAATCTCGCGGTCGCACAGCGGCAGCTTCACGTACTGGCCGATCAGGGCGCTGTAGCGCTCGTCCTCGGGGTGGACCATCACGGCCACGTCACCCAGCAGGGTCTCCGGGCGGGTGGTGGCCACGGTCAGGTGGCCGCTGCCGTTGACCAGCGGGTAGGCGATGTGCCAGAGCGAACCGTCTTCCTCTTCGCTTTCCACTTCGAGGTCGGAAACCGCCGACTTCAGCGCCGGGTCCCAGTTCACCAGGCGCTTGCCGCGGTAGATCAGGCCCTGCTGGTAGAGCTTCACGAACGTCTCGGTCACCACGGTCGAGAGCTTCTCGTCCATGGTGAAGTACTCGCGGCTCCAGTCCACGCTGTCGCCCATGCGGCGCATCTGCGTGGTGATGGTGTTGCCCGACTGTTCCTTCCATTCCCAGACCTTGGCGACGAAGTTCTTGCGGCCCAGGTCGTGGCGGCTGATCTTCTGTTCCTGCAGCTGTCGTTCCACCACGATCTGCGTGGCGATGCCGGCGTGGTCGGTGCCCGGAATCCACGCGGTGTTGAAGCCGCTCATGCGGTGGTAGCGCGTCAGCGAGTCCATGATGGTCTGGTTGAACGCGTGGCCCATGTGCAGCGTGCCCGTCACGTTGGGCGGCGGCAGCTGGATGGCGAAGTTCTTGCCTGCGGTGGCCGCTTCGGCGCTGGGGGCCGAGGTGCCGCGGAAGCCCGCCACGCCGTAGCCGCGCTGCTCCCACTCGGGGCCCCAGTGGGCTTCGAGCGCGGCGGGCTCGAAGGACTTGGACAGGCTGTTCAGACCGGGTTGCTGCAGGGTGTCGGGAGCGTCGGACATGGGGGTGGGGCGCAGAAAGTGCGACGGCGCCCCGCAGGGCGCCGTCGGGTGGGTGTTCGGGAAGCCCCCGATTTTATTCGAGGGTGTCCCGGGCGGCGGCGACGCAGTCGGCCAGCACCTGGGCGTTGCCGACCTGGTTGGCCAGCAGCAGGACCAGGCGGGCGTTGAGCAGTTCGGACTGTTCGCGCGAGAGGCCCTGGTGGGCGTCGAGCAGGCGCTCGTAGAAGCCGTCGGCGTCCTGGAAGTTCGGGGCGGTGTTCATGCGGATCTCCAAGGGGTTTCAGCGCAGGCCAAGCGAGCGTTCGAGCGCGGCGACCAGTCGGCCGTCGAAGGCGGCCCCGCTGGCGGCGAGATAACCGTCGGGCCTCACCAGCGCCCAGCCAGGTCTGGCCAACTGGCAGGCGGCGCGCAGGTGGCCGTCGGGGTCGCGCACATGCTCGGTGGCCTGCGCGCGCTCGCGGCCGGTCGGCACCTGCACCGCGCGCAGCGGCGCGCCGCCGGTCAGCGTCTTCAGGCGCTGAAGGTCGGCGCGCCCCAGCGGTCCGAAGACCAGCAGCAACAGGTCGCCCGCCGCCCAGTTCAGCAGCTCGTTGACGCAACCCGCCGAACCGTTCGCCCAGCGCAGCGCGACGTTCTGCACCGACTGGCCAGCGGCGCTGCCTTCGGCATAGGTGCAGGCGCGCGAGCGTGAGTACGGGTTGGCGACCGCCATGCGGCCGGTGTTCATCAGCGTGCGGGCGAAGGGGTGCTTCTTCGCCAGACCGATGGCGGCGTGGCGGAACAGGCGCTCCACGCCATCGGCCGGGCGCAGGAAGCGCGCGGTGCGGTTGGTCACCAGCACGTTCTGCTGCGCGGCTTCCAGCCGCTCGTCGCCGTAGCTCTCCAGCAGCGCGGGGTGGGCGCGGCCGCGCCACACCGCGGCGAGCTTCCAGGCCAGGTTGTCGGCGTCGGCCACGCCGGTGTTGCCCCCGCGCGCGCCGAAGGGGCTGACCACCTTGGCCGAGTCGCCCATGAAAAACACCCGGCCCTCGCGCATGCGGTGCACGCACTCGCTGCGGTAGGCGTAGGGCCCGACCCAGACGATCTCGACCTCGGTGTCCGGACCGAACTGGCGCGACAGGCGCTCGCGCACCACGTCCTCGCGGCTCACGTGGGCCGGGTCGCTGTCGGGCGCCATCTGGTAGTCGATGCGCCAGACGTCGTCGGCCATCAGGTGCTGCCAGACGGCGCGGTTCTCGTTGAACGGCGCCTCGACCCAGGTGTGGCGCTCGACCGGCGGTCGTTTCGTGAAGCGCACGTCGGCGATGCACCAGCGGTCGTCGCCGCGCTTGCTGGTGAACGGCACCTGCAGCCACTGGCGCAGCGGGCTGTGCGAGCCGGTGGCGTCGATGACGTGGTCGGCTTCGATGACGTAGGAGCCCGCGGGTGTCTCGACCGTGAGGGTGGCGAAGTCGGCGTTCTGTGTGAAGGCGGTCAGGCGGTTCTGCCAGCGCAACTCGACATGGCCAAGTTCGGCGATGCGTTCGACCAGGAATCCTTCGATGTAGAACTGCTGGATGTTGATGAAGGGGGGCTGTTGCGAGAGGTTGTAGCCGCCCTGCTGACGAAGGTCGAAGCTGTAGACCTCGTCCTCGCCGGCGAAGGTGCGGCCGACGCTCCACTGGATGCCTTTGGTGGCGATGCGGTCGTACAGCCCCAGTCGCTGGAAGATTTCGAGCGATTTCTGGGTGTAGCAGATGCCGCGGGAAGAGGCGCCCTTGACGCCGACGGTGTTGTCTTCGTCGAGCAGGATGGCGGGGGTGCCGAGTTTGGCGAGCGAGCAGGCGAGGGTGAGGCCGGTGATGCCTCCTCCGACGATGACGATGGGGTGTCGTCTTGTTCGCGCTTCGCCGAGTTCGGGTGGGGGGACGAAGGGGTATTCGGGCAGTTGGTAACCACTGCCTTGGGTGAACTCGTAGCTGTTGGTGTGGGCGGCTTGCTTGTATGCCGTTGGTGTCACGGGTGTCTCCTGTCTGTGTTCTGTTTTTCGTTCATCGACCTCGCGGGCTCATGGGTGCGGTGTGCCCTGTTCCGCTCATGTCCCCCGGATCGGGCTTCGCCCGATCCTCCTCCTTTACTTCGCTGCACAGGGCACACCACCCCCATGAACCACCAGATACGTGCGTGCGAACTGTTGGCGCGCCAACGAGTGTGGTGAATGGCTGGGTGACCAGCGCAGCGAGGTAAAGGAGGAGCCAGCGGCGCAGCCGCTGGCGGGGGACACGAGCGGAGCCGGTCACCCAGCCATTCACCGCACGGACCCACCGCCAAGAGAAATCAAGACGAAGAGGGCACAAACTCCGGCCGGTCATTCGACTGCGGCTTCAACGGCGCCGAAGTCTGACCCGAAGCCCTCTCCTTGCGCCACTGCTCCTTGCGCGCGTTCCACTCCGCCAGCCGCGCATGCGCCGTCTTGCTCTCCTGCAGCATCTGGAACTCGTCCGCCAGCTGCGCCGTCAGCTCCAGCCGGATCCCGTTCGGGTCGAAGAAATAGATGCTCTTGAAGATGTGGTGGTCCGTCACCCCCAGCACCTCGATCCCGTGCGCCTGCAGGCGCGCCTTCGTGTTCTCCAGCTCCTGCACCGTGTTCACCCGGAAGCTGATGTGGTTCACCCACTTCGGCGTGTTCGGCGACGGCTCGGCAGCCACGTCGTCGCCCAGGTCGAAGAAGGCGATGAACGAACCGTCCTGCAGGCGGAAGAAGAAGTGCGTGTACGGGCAGTACTCGCCCGTGCTGGGCACGTAGTCGCTCTGGATGATGTGGTAGAGCGGCAGACCCAGGATGTCCTCGTAGAAATGCCGCGTTTCTTCGGCATCGCGCGCCCGGTAGGCGTAGTGGTGCAGCTGCTGGACGGCGGCGGGTGGGGGCAGGGTGGCGTTCATGGTGTCTCCTGTTCTATTGCGGGGTTTCGCAATGTTGAATGCATTTAACAAAACGAAATCTTATCGGGCATCCGACACCGGGTCAGTGTGAGGGTTTTCCAGAGGGGTGTCGACCCAGTTGAGAGTGGTTATCAATGGCTCCCTCTGAATAGCTTTGAACAATTCGTCACATAGCCTGCGGCAATTTGACGGACGCAGGAGGGCGGCGTACGGTCTGCCTGTCACAGACCTTCCCGCCGCCTGGCGGGCAGGCTGGGCGCTTCCTCAACCCACGAGACAAGGAGATATCCATGGCCGCATTGAAAGGCTCGAAAACCGAGCAGTGCCTGAAGGACGCCTTCGCCGGCGAATCCCAGGCCAACCGCCGCTACCTGTACTTCGCAAACAAGGCCGACGTGGAAGGCCAGAACGATGTGGCGGCCCTGTTCCGCTCCACCGCCGAAGGCGAAACCGGTCACGCGCACGGTCACCTGGAGTTCCTGGAGCAGTCCGGCGACCCGGCCACCGGCCTGCCGATCGGCAGCACCCGCCAGAACCTCGCGTCCGCCGTCGCTGGCGAAACCCACGAGTACACCGACATGTACCCGGGCATGGCCAAAACCGCGCGCGAAGAAGGTTTTGACGAGATCGCCGACTGGTTCGAAACCCTGGCCAAGGCCGAGCGTTCGCACGCGAACCGCTACCAGAAGGCCCTCAACGAACTGGTGGACTGATTGACCCACCCCTGGCGCGCCGCACCCGCGGCGCGTTTTTGAAAGCGCTTGCGCGAGCGCTTTCAAAAACCCACGAGCCAACCCGCACAGACGAGGACAAGAGACATGGCCACAGAAGGCAACCTGCAGGCACCGACGCGCCACCCGCTGGACTGGAAGAACCCCGACTTCTACGACGAGGAGAAGTGCTTCCACGAGCTCGAGCGCATCTTCGACATCTGCCACGGCTGCCGCCGCTGCGTGAGCCTGTGTGGCTCGTTCCCGACCCTGTTCGACCTGGTGGACGAGAGCGCGACCATGGAGGTCGATGGCGTCGCCAAGCAGGACTACTGGAAAGTGGTGGACCAGTGCTACATGTGCGACCTCTGCTACATGACCAAATGTCCCTACACGCCGCCGCACGAGTGGAACCTGGACTTCCCGCACACCATGCTGCGGGCCAAGGCGATCAAGTTCAAGAAGGGTGAGGTCAAGACCAGCGAGAAGCTGCTGGCCTCCACCGACGTGCACGGCCAGTTCGCCGGCATTCCCATCGTGGTGCAGGTGGTCAACGCGGTGAACAAGACCAAGGCCGCGCGCGGCGTGATGGAAAAAGCCATGGGCGTGGACAAGGACGCCTGGCTGCCCGATCTGGCGACCAAGCGCTTCCGCTGGGCGGCGCCCGACGCCAGGGCCACCAAGGTGGTCGATGGCGAGAAGACGCCCGGCAAGGTCGCCATCTTCTCCACCTGCTACATCAACTACAACGAACCCGGCATCGGCCTGGACCTGCTCAAGATCCTCGACCACAACGACATTCCCTACACCATCGTCGAGAAGGAAAAGTGCTGCGGCATGCCCAAGCTGGAGCTGGGCGATCTCGACTCGGTGCAGGCCAGCAAGGAGGCCAACATCCCGGTGCTGGCGAAGTACGCGCGCGACGGCTTCGCCATCCTCGCCGCCGTGCCCAGCTGCGCGCTGATGTTCAAGCAGGAGATCCCGCTGATGTTCCCGGACGACGCCGACACCCAGCTGGTGAAGGAGCACATGTGGGACCCGTTCGAGTACCTGATGGCGCGCAAGCGCGACGGCCTGCTCAAGACCGAATTTCCCCAGAAGCTGGGCAACGTGAGCTACCAGATCCCCTGCCACGGCCGGGTGCAGAACATCGGCCGCAAGACCGAAGAGATGCTCAAGATGGTCCCGGACACCACCGTCAACACCATCGAGCGCTGCTCCGGCCACGCCGGCACCTTCGGCGTGAAGAAGGCCTACCACCAGCAGGCCATGAAGATCGGCAAGCCGGTGTTCAAGGCCATGGCCACCATGAAAGACGGCGCGAAGCCCGACTACATCAGCTCCGACTGCCCGCTCGGCGGCCACCACATTGCGCAGGGCTTTGAAGTGAACGGCCATGGTGCGCCCGAACTGCAGCATCCGCTGTCGCTCGTGGCCCGCGCCTATGGCCTGAAGTGAGGATCGAGGATCACACCATGCAACTGACCGGCAAGATCACCCCCGAGAACCTGATGAGCCTGGAGGCCTACAGCAAGTGGCGCAAGCTGCACAAGGGCGAGGTCATTGCGCACCGCAAGCTGCGCAGCGTGCAGCTGGGCGAGCACCTGAACCTGCAGTTCGAGAGCGAGACCACCATCCGCTACCAGATACAGGAGATGCTGCGGATCGAGAAGATCTTCGAGGAAGAGGGCATCCAGAGCGAGATCGAGGCCTACGCGCCGCTGGTGCCCGACGGCGGCAACTGGAAGGCGACGATGCTGATCGAGTACATCGACGTCAACGAGCGCAAGCGCGAGCTGGCGCGCCTGATCGGCGTGGAAGACCGCATGTTCGTCGAGGTCGAGGGTTACGAGCGCGTCTACGCCATCGCTGACGAAGACCTGGACCGCGAGAACGAGCAGAAGACCAGCGCGGTGCACTTTGTGCGCTTCGAGTTCACCCCCGCCATGCGCGCGGCCATCAAGGCCGGCGCGGCCGTCAAGATCGGCTGCGACCACACGCACTACCCTGCGCATGTGCAGATTGCGGCGGAGACGCTGGCGAGTCTGGCCGGAGATCTGAAGTAGGCCTCAGGCCTGGCGCCAGCGCGACCAGTCCGGATCGCGGGGTGCCTCCAGCGCCAGATCGTCGCCGCTGACCGGGTGCCGCAGTGCCAGGCGGCTTGCATGCAGCCACAGCCGCTGCATGCCCAGCCAATCGGCGACGGCTCTGTTCAGCGGCCCCTTGCCGTGCGTCGCGTCGCCGATGATCGGGTGGGCGATGTGCTTCATGTGGCGCCGCAGCTGGTGGCGGCGGCCGGTCAGGGGTTGCAGCTCGACCAGGGCGCAGCGTGTGGCCGGGAAACTGCCCTGCGGCATCGGCAACTCGTAGCGCTCCTGCGTCACAAACCGCGTCTGCGCCTCCTGCACCTCTTCGCGTTCGGTCCGCATGTCGTCGGGCATGCGCCGCAGCGGGTGGTCGATCAGGCCGTCGTCCGCGGGCCAGCCGCGCACGATGGCGTGGTAGGTCTTGCGCATGCCCTGGCCGGATTCGAAGGCGCTGCCCATCTGGCGGGCCGTGGCCGCGTCCAGCGCGAACAGCAGCACGCCGCTGGTGCCCTTGTCGAGCCGGTGCACCGGCCAGACCGGCTGGCCGATCTGGTCGCGCAGCAACTGCACCGCAAAGCGCGTCTCGCCCGCGTCCAGCCCGGTGCGGTGCACCAGCAGGCCGGGTGGTTTGTCGATGGCGATCAGGTGGTCGTCGCGGTGCAGGATGCGCAGCATGGGTCGATTGTCCGGCGACTGAATGCTTCGGATGCCACAGGTACACTCGCTTTTTTCCTCTTTTTCCCCCCTCAAACACCATGTTCCGACGCGTCTCGACCCTCGCCGCGCTGGCCTTGTCGCTGCTGCTGGCCGCCTGTGGCAAGCAGGGTGTGGAACTGGGCGAAGGCGGCTCCGTCGTCAAGGGTTCGGCCGGGCCGGACGGCGCGCACAACGCGGCCACCGAGCTCAAGACCTGTGCGGCGCCGGTGGCAGTGGTGGCGCTGATGGAGAACCCGCGCGGCTACGTCGGCATCGGCCGTGGCGGGCTCCCCGATTCGCCCCTGCCGCTGGTGCGCGTGATGATGCAGCAGAGCGGGTGCTTCCGCATCGTCGACCGCCACTCGGGCCTGAACGCCACCGTCAAGGAACAGGAGCTCAAGGAAGAGGGCGTCCTGCGCCAGGACGACACCACGGTCAAGAAGGGCCGCGGCATCGTGGCGCAGTACACCCTGGTGCCCAGCCTGACCTTTTCCGAGCAAGACGCGGGCCGCCAGATCGGCGGCATCCTGGCGCAGATTCCGGGGCTGAACGTGATCGCCGGCGCGGCCGAAAACGTCAAGCTCAAGGAGGCGCAGGTGGTGCTGCTGCTGACCGACAACGAAACCACCGAGCAGCTCTCGGCCGCCACCGGCGCCGCGCGCAGCACCGATCTGGGCATCGGCGGCCTGGCCATCGGCAAGGCCGGCGGCGCGGGCGGTCTGGGCTGGAGCAACACCAACGAGGCCAAGGTGATTGCGGCGGCCTTCCTGGACGCGCACAACCACCTGGTCGACGAGGTGCAGCGCCTGGTCGAGAAGCCGCTGCCCGAACCCGTGCCCACCAAGAAGAAGGCTGGCTGAGCCACCATGCTGTTTGTCATTTCCCCCGCCAAGGCCCTCGACTACGAGACGCCGGCCCACATCAAGACCTACACGCAACCGCTGTTCGTGGAACAGGCGAGCGAGCTGAACGCCGTGCTGCGCGAGAAGTCGCCGCAGCAGGTCGCCGAGCTGATGGACCTGTCGGACCAGCTCGCGGGCCTGAACGCCGCGCGCTACCAGGCCTGGTCGCCCAAATTCACCGCCAGGAACTCCAAGCAGGCCGTGCTGGCGTTTGACGGCGACGTGTACGGCGGGCTGGATGCGAAGACTCTGAACGAGGACGAACTGGACTGGCTGCAGCAGCACCTGTGCATCCTCAGCGGTCTCTACGGCGTGCTGCGCCCGCTGGACCGCATGCAGCCCTACCGGCTGGAGATGGGCACGCGGCTCAAGACCGACAAGGGCAGCAACCTCTACCGCTTCTGGGGCAGCCAGATCGCCGAGTACCTCAATGGCCGCGCCCGCGCCGACAAGAGCCCGGTGCTGGTCAACCTGGCCAGCGAGGAGTACTTCAAGGCGGTGGACCTCAAAGCGCTGCAGCCGCGTGTGGTGAACTGCGTGTTCGAAGAGAAGAAGGGCGCGAACTACAAGATCGTGAGCTTCTTCGCCAAGCGCGCGCGCGGCCTGATGGTGCGCTACGCGCTGCAGCACCGGGCGGCCACGCCCGAGCAGCTCAAGGGCTTCGACCTGGAGGGCTACCGCTTCGCGCCCGCCGCCAGCGGGCCCGACCGTTTTGTGTTCCGGCGCGACCAGGGCGCCTGACCGCCGACCGAGGAGACGACCATGACCCAGACCGTCACCCCCGAACTGCGCCAGTGGATCATCGAGCAGTCCACCGCCGGCTGCATGCCCGAGGCGGTGCTCGAAGCCATGGTCAAGGCCGGCTGGCAACCGGACGTGGCCGAAGCCGCGCTGGAGCAGACCCTGCGCGACCACCTGCAGAAGCTCGGCGCCGGCCGTGCCGCCGCGCCCGCCCCGGTCCAGGCCCCAGCCCAGGCACCGGCCCAGGCCACGGCGCGCGAGATGGCCACGGTGCGCGTGCCCGACATCGCACTCAGCGGTTCGCCACGCCGGCTGGACGCGGGCGACCGCATGGTCGACGTGATCATCTCGGTGACGCAGCCGCGGGTGGTGGTGCTCGGCGGCCTGCTCAGCCACGAGGAATGCGACGGCCTGATCGAGGCGTCCCGGCCGCGCCTGGCGCGCTCGCTCACCGTGCAGACCGCCACCGGCGGCGAGGAACTCAATCCCGACCGCACCAGCAACGGCATGTTCTTCAACCGCGGCGAGAGCGAGCTGGTCAAACGCATCGAGGCGCGCATCGCGCGGCTGGTGAACTGGCCGGTGGAAAACGGCGAGGGCATCCAGGTGCTCAACTACAAGGTGGGTGCGGAATACAAGCCGCACTACGACTACTTCGACCCGGCCGAGCCGGGCACGCCGACCATCCTCAAGCGCGGTGGCCAGCGCGTCGGCACGGTGGTCATGTACCTCAACGAACCGCCGCGCGGCGGCGGCACCACCTTTCCGGACATCGGTCTGGAAGTGGCGCCGGTGCGCGGCAATGCGGTGTTTTTTTCCTACAACCGGCCGCACCCCGGCACCCTGACCCTGCACGGCGGCGCGCCGGTGCTCGAAGGTGAAAAATGGGTGGCGACCAAATGGATGCGCGAACGGGTATTTGAATGACGCCAGACCAATCTCCCCTGGGCAAGACCACCGACTACGTCGACCAGTACGACCCGTCCCTGCTGTTTCCGCTGCCGCGCGAGGCCAAGCGCGTCGAAATCGGCATCACCGGCAGCGTGCCCTTCCTGGGTGCCGACCTCTGGACCGCCTTCGAGCTGAGCTGGCTGAACATGAAGGGCAAGCCGCAGGTGGCGATCGCCCACATCACCATTCCCTGCGAGAGCACGCACATCGTCGAGAGCAAGTCGTTCAAGCTCTATCTCAACAGCTTCAACAACACCCGCCTGGACAGTGCGGACGCGGTGCGCGACCGCATCCGCGACGACATCAGCCGCGCCATCTGGGGCGGTGAGGCGGTGAAGTCCTCGGCCGGCGTGCGGCTGCTGCTGCCCGAGCTGTTCGAATGCGAACCGGTGAAGGAGCTGGAAGGCGTGTCGATCGACCGCCTCGATGTCGAGTGCGACACCTACCAGCCGACGCCGGCCTTCCTGAGCGCCGCGCTGGACGAGAAGCCGGTGGACGAGGTGCTGGTGAGCGACCTGCTGCGCAGCAACTGCCCGGTGACCGGCCAGCCCGACTGGGGCAGCGTGCAGATCCGCTACAGCGGGCCGCAGATCGACCAGGCCGGGCTGCTGCAGTACATCGTGAGCTTTCGCAACCACAACGAATTCCACGAGCAGTGCGTCGAGCGCATCTACATGGACATCATGGCCCGCTGCAAGCCGGCCAAGCTGATGGTCTACGCGCGCTACACGCGCCGCGGCGGGCTGGACATCAATCCCTGGCGCAGCAGCCACCCCCAGCTGCCGCCCGCAAATACGCGGTCTGCCAGGCAATAGGCCGTTTCCGGCGCGCCGGTACGCCATCGAGGATGCGGTGGAACCGGCTCTGCCGGGCCACTCGCATCGCCCCCTTGAGGGGGTCGCGCGCAGCGCGGCAGGGGTGGGCCTGGTTCAGAGCATCTTCTGGATCAGTGCGCCCTTGAACAGCACCGGTCCGGTGGGGCCGGTCTCGCTGGGCACGCCGCCCTTGGGCTCCAGACTCACCGCCAGCGCCGGTACCTCGCGCACATCCGATTCACCGGCCGCCAGCTGCAGCAGCCGCTCGGGCGTGAGCACGCCCAGCGAACGCGGCTTGCTGCCCGGGGGCAGGGCCCAGAGCTGCAGCGACTTGTCGGCCGCTTCCTGGTAACCGCCCACGCGCTGCAGCGTCAGCTTGCGGTTCTTGGGGTCGAAGGTCACCAACATCGAGGCGCTGGCCTGCTCGTCGTTGAGCACGGCCACGTACTCGATCTGCGGCTGGTTGCCCAGCTTCGCCTGCAGCTCGTCGATCTGTGCCCCGAGCCGGTCGCGCAGGCCCACGGTGGTGACCACGGCCAGCACGGTGGCCAGCGCGCCGGCACCGGCCGCGCCGCGCCACAGCGCCAGGCTGCGCCACCAGCCGGTGGGGGGCGGCGGCGCCGGTTCTGCACGGGCCGCCGCCATGGCCGCCTGCTCGCGCTCTGCCTCGATCAGGTTGTGGATGCGCGTCCAGACCACGGGCGAGGGCGTCACCGCGGGCTCCAGCTCGGTCATGCTGGCCACGCGGCTCTGCCAGACCAGGGCCGCCGAGCGCACCGGCGCACGCTCGCGCGCCAGGGTTTCGAAGCGGCGCCGCGCGCCGCCGCGCAGGGTGCCGATGGCGTAGGCCGCGGCCAGTCGGTCCAGCAGCTCGGGGTGTCGGTGGATGTCCATGGCGTTCCTCAGGCAAACCTTGCCATGCACACACGCAGCTGGTCCAGCCCACGGCGGATCCAGGTCTTGACGGTGCCCAGCGGCAGCTTGAGCTGTTCGGCCAGCTCGCCGTGGCTGAGGTCGCGCAGGTAGGCCAGGCTCACCACCTCGCGCTGCCTGTTCTCCAGCCGTGTCAGGCACTGGTGCAGGGCCCAGGCCTGCTGGCTGGCCAGGCTGGTGTGCATCGGATCGGGCGTGTCGCCTTCGAGCCGGTCGGCCATGCCGTCGTCGTCGATGTCGTCGCTCAGGTGCTCGCGCTCGGCCTTGCGCCGGCGCAGCAGGTCCAGCGCGCGGCTGCGCACGATCAGGCCCATCCAGGCCATGGGCGGGCTCAGCGAGGCGCGGTAGTCGGGCGCGCTGCGCCAGATGTGCAGGAAGGTTTCCTGCAGCGCGTCCTCGGCCCACTCGTGGCGTTCCAGCACCCGCAGCGCCAGGCCGTAGAGCTTGCCGCTGGTGAGGTCGTAGAGCGACTTGAGCGCGGTCTCGTCGCGCTGCGCCACGCGGTCGAGCAGCGCCATCAGGGTGGGGTCGGTGTCCATGCGGTGGGCGGGCCTCAGTAGGTGCTGCCGGCGTCGGACTGCACGCGGCGCGGCTTGCGCGGCTGCACCAGGGTGGGGACGTTCACCGTGGTGACCGGCTGCACCTGCAGCGCGACGCTGGCCTGGTCGACCAGCTGGTCCGGATGCCAGACCCGCAGCTGCAACGCGCCCTCGGGCACCTGGGGCAGGGTGGCGGTGCCGTCGGCGGATGTCTTGGCGGCCCAGGGCGTGGACGCCACGTAGACGAAGCCGCGCATCGAGCCGTGCAGGTGGCAGCCAAGCTGGATCGGCCCGGCCTTCTCCAGCGTGACTTCGCTGCTGGGAGGCGTCTGCCCCTGCACACGTCCCGCCAGCCGGAACTCGAAGGCGGTGGTGCCTGCGGACAGGAGGCTGGGCGTGCCGCCCTTGACGTGGTGGTCCCATCGGTCGAGGTTGGAGAAGCGGATCTTCGAGCCGACCGGCACCAGGCTTAGCACCGGGTCGAACTGCATCTTCTCCTGCGTCACCGTCTGGTTGATCGGCTGCGCCGCCGGCACCGGCTGGCCGGCGGCCGGCTCCAGCACCACCACCGCGTCGGGCAGCGGCTTGCCGTCGCGGGCGAGCACGGTGACCTGCACGGTGGCGGCCTGCGCCGCAGAAAGGCCGGCCAGCAGGCAGGCGGCCAGAAGGGGGGCGTGGCGCATGGGGTCTCCTGGTTTATCGGACGTTGATCACGTCGCGGTGCATCGGGGCCAGCAGCGCGAGCAGCTGATTCTGCCGGGCAAACGGAATCCCGCGGACTTCCATGCTCATTTGCAGCACCTCGACCAGCGCGTTGAAGTCGGCGCGGGTCACGTCCATGTTGCTGTGGGCTTCCTTCATGTCGGGGCCGTTGTAGACGCAGGGGCCGCCGGCGAGCTGGCAGATCTGGTCGGTCAGCTGCTTGGCGAGGTTGGCACCGTTCGCGTCCTTGAAGGCCTCGGCCAGCCGAGCGTCGGCCTTGAGGCGGTTGACGAAGTCGTTCATCAGGGTGCGCAGGCCGGTCTGGCCGCCCAGGGCGTCGTACAGACCAGGGGCCGGCGCCACCGGGTAGGCCGATGCGGCCGAGGGCGCCAGCGGCTTGTCCATGGACTGGGCGCCTGCCGGCGCGCCGATGAGGGCCAGCAGCGAGAGGGCGGAGAGGGTGATGAGCTGTTTCATGGTGGTGGTGACTTGTTTGGGTGGGCGTTCAGAACGCGAACTGGGCCGAGAGGTAGGTGCCGGTCTGCTTCTTGCCTTTCGTGGTGGCCGGCACGACGGTGCCCAGATCTACATAGGCCAGGGTGAGCGAGACGTTCTTGCTGGGCGCCCAGGCGATGAAGATGTCTTTCCAGTCGCCGGCGCGCAGGCCGTCGCCCAGACCGGCCGCGGCACCGGCCTTGTTCAGCTTGTCGGGCATGGCGCGGTACTCGAAGCCGACCGCCAGGTTGTTGCGCAGCAGCCAGGCCACCGAGAGTTCGGGCATCAGCTCGACGCCGTTGTCGGCGCCGCCCAGCGTGGCGCCGTGGCCCAGCAGGCCGCCCTGGTTGGCCTTGGTGGCGCGCAGCGTTCCGTTGACCAGCAGGCCCTGGGCCAGGAACAGCTTGGTGGCGCTGACGTAGATGTCGGTGCCCGAGCGCTTGGCGCCCAGGGCGGACAGCGTGCTGTCCAGTCCGGTGGAGCCCAGGCGCTTGGCCATCACGCCAACCGCAATCTGCGGCATCAGCGTGTCGCTGTCGAGGATGGCGTCGCCCGCCACGCGGAACTTGGCGCCGACGATGTCCTGTTTCAGCTTCAGGCCCGGCAGGCCCAGCAGGGTGCCGGTGATGCCGGTGTCGAAGTCCTGCCGCGCCACGGACAGCTCCACCCGGTCGTTGATGCCGACCGCGGCGCCGAAGGCGTTGAGCTTGTAGTCCTGCGTGCGCGCATGGCTGAGGTGGGCCGAAAAGCCGGTCTGGCCTTCGGTCGCCTGACTGCCGATCACGGCCCAGGGCGAGAGGCCACCGCCGGCCGCGCCGTCGATGGTGCTGACGCCGCCGGTCAGCAGCAGCTTGCCGGTGTCGGCGTGGGCGGGCGCATGGGCCAGCAGGGCGGCGGTGGCGGCCAGGGCGAGCAGGTGGCGGACAGGGTGCCGGCGCAGTGGGGAGTGGAAGGTGTGGGGCATGGTGGTGGGATGTGATGGGGAAAAGGTGCCGGTCGCTGAACAGACCCGACCTTCCCTGTACGCGGCCACCGGGCCAGTGGATTCAGGCGCGGCATACCCACAAGAAATTTGTGGGTTTCTGAATCCGCTGCGGGAGCGGCCTGCGTATCCGGTCCGTCGGTGCTGATTTCTCGACCGGCGCTGTTTCCCTCACCCACCACACAAGGACCCCACCATGTCGAACATCATCCTTCCCGCTTCCGAACTCGTCGGCCCGCCCGCCTCGCGCCGCAGCTTCATGCGCCGCGGCGGTGCGCTCTCGGCCGTGGCCGTGGCCCTGCTGGCCGGCAAGGACACCCTGGCCCAGGGCATGTCCGCCGATGTGTCCAAGGATGTGTCCATCCTCAACGTGGCGCTCGGCCTGGAGCACGAGGCCATCAACGCCTACCAGCTGGGTGCGGGCAGCGGGCTGCTGCAGAAGCCGGTGCTGGACGTGGCCGTGAGCTTCCAGGGGCACCACAAGGCGCACCGCGACGCGCTGATCGCCACCATCCAGAAGCTGGGCGGCACGCCGGTGGCCGAGAAGAAGCTGGACGACTACGCCAAGGCGCTCAAGGCCGACACGCTGCGCAACCAGGCCGACGTGCTGGACCTGGCGGCGCGGCTGGAGCTGGGCGCCACCAACGCCTACCTGGGCGTGATCCCGTCGCTCGGCAGCAAGGACCTGGCCAAGGTGGCCGCGCGCCTGGCGGCCGACGAGACCATGCACTTCACCGTGCTGACCAACGCCCTGGGCCGTCCGCTGCCCGGCGGCGCCCTGAGCTTCGGCGCCTGATGACCATGTCGTTGCGCCGCGCCGCGCTCGCGCTGGGTCTGCTGGCCGCCGCCTGGCCGGCGGCCCAGGCCCAGTCGGGCGATGTGGCGCGTGGCCGCGGGCTGTTCGAGTCGCGCTGCGGCGGCTGCCACAGCCTGGACGACGACCGCGTCGGTCCCGCGCTGGGCACCGTGGCCGGCCGCGTGGCGGGCAAGAAGGCGGACTTTGCCTACTCCGCCGCGCTGGCCGCCGCCACCCACGTCTGGACGCCCGAGAAGCTGCAGGCCTGGCTGACCGACCCCGAGACCCTGGTGCCCGGCCAGGCCATGGGCTACCGGCTGTCCGAGGCGGCCGACCGGCGCGACGTCGTCGCTTTCCTGCAATCCCTCGCCACGGGCCAGCCGGCCCGCTGAGTGCCGTTCACCCACCTATATAGATACACACAGGAGCTGTTCCATGTTCTCCCGCTTCACCACCACCGCACTGGGCGGCGCCGCCGTCCTCGCTCTCTCCGCCTGCGCCAGCGGCCCCACCATGGCCCCGTTCTCGCAGGCCGATCTGCCGGCCGCGGTGCAGGTGCCCGCAGGCCACCGCGTGGCCTTCGAGACCGCCGCCGCCGGCGACATCACCTACCAGTGCCAGGCCAAGAAGGACATGGCCGGCCAGTACGAGTGGGTGTTCATGAGCCCCGACGCCGGCCTCAAGGGCCGCAAGGGCGAGCGCCTGGGCAAGTACTACGGCCCGCCCGCCACCTGGGACTTCAACGACGGCTCCAAGGTGAGCGGCGCGCAGCTGGCGGTGGCGCCCAACGGCAGCGGCAACATCCCGCTGCAGCTGGTCAGGGCCAACCCGGCCATGGGCAGCGGCATGGCCCAGGGCGTGAGCCACATCCAGCGCGTGGCGACCAAGGGCGGCGTGGCGCCGGCCGCGCCCTGCGATGCGTCGACCATGGGCAGCAAGCGCGTGGTCACTTACACGGCCGACTACATCTTCTGGAAGCCGGCGTGAGCCGGCGTCAGATCGAGCGGCAATAGGCTTCGAGCAGGTTGACCGCGTTGACGCCGACCTCGTCCACCGCGTAGCCGCCTTCGAAGGTGAACACGGTGGGCAGGCTGGCGGCGGCCAGCAGGCGGCCGACGGTGTCGTAGTCGCTGCTCTCCAGCGTGAAGCCGGAGATCGGGTCGCCCTTGAAGGTGTCCATGCCCATGGGCACCACCAAGGCGTCGGCGCCGAAGTCTTCTACCGCTTCGATGGCGGTGTCCAGCGCGGCGCACCAGGCGGCGAAGCCGGTGCCGCGCGGCAGCGGGATGTTGAGGTTGAAGCCTTCGCCCGCACCCGCGCCGCGTTCGTTGGCATGGCCCAGGAAGAAGGGGTATTCGGTCGCCGGGTCACCATGGATGGAGACCGTCATCACGTCGGCGCGCTCGTAGAAGATGGTCTGCGTGCCGTTGCCATGGTGGTAGTCGATGTCCAGCACGGCCACCTTGGCGTGGCCTAGGTCGCGCAAGGCCTGCGCGGCGATGGCACCGTTGTTCAGGAAGCAGTAGCCGCCGAAGAAGTCCGGCCCGGCGTGGTGGCCCGGCGGGCGGGTCAGCGCAAACGCCGCGCGGGCGCCGCCGTGCACCTCGCGCGCGGCGGCCACGGCACAGGCAGCACCGGCCCGCGCGGCGGTCCAGGTGCCGGCCATCAGCGGCGAGCCCGAATCGAACGAGAACAGGCCCAGCCGCGCAGCAAAGTTCTGCGGCAGCACATCGGTGCGGAAGGCGTGCTTGTTGCCCAGCGGCCAGACCGAGGGCAGGGCGTCGCGCTGCGCGTTCGCCGGGTCCATCGCCACCCACTCGTCCCAGGCGCCGGCCAGGAACTGCGTGTAGCGCGCGTCGTGCACGCGGGCGATGGCGGCGTCCAGATCGGTGTCGCCCACCTCCGGCAGGAACAGCCCGCCCTGCGAACGACGCTGCAGCTCGGCCAGCACGTAGTCCAGCCGCGCGGGCACCTCGTGACAGGGCACCATGCGGCCACGGAACATCTCTTCGCGCCCCTGGTGCAGGGCGTGGTGGGGGTTGTGGAAGGTCTTCATGCGCGACAGTGTCCCACTCTGCGGCGCCGAAGGCTATATTGCGCGAGCACACTTTTGCCGTCACCCAGAGGTTCACCATGTCGTCCGGAAAAATCCTCGTCGCCCAGGGCGGCGGCCCCACTGCCGTGATCAACCAGTCCCTCGTGGGCGTGGCGCTGGAGGCGCGGCGCTTCCAGAACGTGCAACGCATCTACGGCGCGCGCCACGGCGTGCGCGGCATCGTCGACGAGAACTTCGTCGACCTCACGCAGGAGACCAGCCACAACCTCGAAGCCGTGGCGCGCACGCCGGCCTCGGCGCTCGGCTCCACGCGAGACAAGCCCGACCTGGCCTACTGCCAGGAGATCTTCAAGGTGCTCAAGGCGCACGAGATCGAGCACTTCTTCTACATCGGCGGCAACGACTCGTCGGACACGGTGCGCATCGTCAGCGAGGAGGCGCGCAAGGCCGGCTACCCGCTGCGCAGCATCCACATCCCCAAGACCATCGACAACGACCTGGTGGGCAACGACCACACGCCGGGTTTCCCGTCGGCGGCGCGCTTCGTGGCGCAGGCGTTTGCGGGGGCGAACCTGGACAACGCGGCCCTGCCAGGGGTGTACGTGGGCGTGGTGATGGGGCGGCACGCCGGCTTCCTCACGGCCGCGTCGGCCCTGGGCAAGAAGTTTCCCGACGACGGCCCGCACCTGATCTATGTGCCCGAGCGGGTGTTCGATATCCCGAAGTTCCTGGCCGACGTGAAGACCATGTACGAGCGCCACGGCCGCTGCGTGATCGCGGTGAGCGAAGGCATCCACGACGCCTCGGGCCAGCCCATCATCACCCAGCTGGCCAAGGACGTGGAGAAGGACGCTCACGGCAACGTGCAGCTCAGTGGCACCGGCGCGCTGGCCGACCTGCTGTGCGAGGAGATCAAGGCGAAGCTCGGCATCAAGCGTGTGCGCGGCGACACCTTCGGCTACCTGCAGCGCAGCTTCATCGGCTGCGTGAGCGACGTGGACCAGCGCGAGGCGCGCGAGGTGGGCGAAAAGGCGGTGCAGTTCGCGATGTGGGGCAAGGTGGACGGCTCGGTGGCGATCAAGCGCACCGGCTTTTACTCGGCCGACTACGAGCTGCTGCCGCTGGAGGCCGTGGCGGGCAAGACGCGCACCATGGAGGACGAGTTCATCGCGCCCAGCGGCACCGACGTGACCGACGCCTTCCGGCTCTACCTGCGCCCGCTGCTGGGTTCGGACATGCCCGACGCCTTCCGCCTGCGCTACAACCCGGTGGCCAAGGTCCTGCGGCCCTGAGCGGTGCTGACCTGGGTCAAGGCGGCGGGTGGCCACAGCGGCGACACTGTGCGCCTCTGTCGACCGACCGATGCCCATGACCGCCGCTGTCCGATCCACCGCCATGCCCGCTGCCGCCGCAGCCCCCTCCCGCCACCGGCCGCACGAAGACGTGCAGGCCCTGTTCACCGGCACCCTGTTCGTCGGCCTGGGCGTGGTGATGTTCGGCCACGTCGGCCTGCTCAGCGGCGGCACCGCGGGGCTGGCCTTCCTGCTGCACTACGCGACCGGCATGAGCTTCAGCGTCTGGTTCTTCCTCATCAACCTGCCGTTCTACTGGCTGGCCTGGCGCCGCATGGGCGCGCCGTTCGCGCTCAAGACCTTTGCGGCGGTGGGTCTGCTCTCGCTCTGGGCCTACCTGATCCCGCGCTGGATATCCATCGGCGCACTGGCCCCGGGCTTTGCCGCGGTGGCAGGCGGGCTGCTGGTGGGTGCGGGCATGCTGATGCTGTTCCGCCACCGGGCCAGCCTGGGTGGTTTCAACGTGCTGGTGCTGTACCTGCAGGAGCGTTTCGGCTGGCGCGCTGGGCACATCCAGATGGGGCTGGACTGCGCCATCGTGCTGACCGCGTTCGCGCTGCGCGAGCCGGTGCAGATCGCCTGGTCGGTGCTGGGTGCGGTGGTGCTGAACATGACGCTGGCGATCAACCACCGGCCGGGCCGGTACATGGCTGTATGAGGAGGCCCCTCCTGCGCCGCTTCGCGGCTTCCCCCCGGAGGGGGGACGCACCCTGTGGCCCGGCGAAGCCGGTTCCACGGGTGCCTTGGTCTCTCTTCGCTCCGTTGCTTTTTGTGTTCGGCGCTTCGCTTGCGCTCGCACAGTCGCCTGCTTCCACGTCGTCCGCTGCTTCGGGGTTTCGTCCCCGGTTCAACGAGGCCTATGAGGCGCGGGTGACGCGGGTGCCGGATGGGGACACCTTGTGGGTGAAGCCGCTGGCGGGTGGGACGTACCGCAAGCTGCGGCTGGACGGGGTGGATGCGCCGGAGATCTGCCAGGACGGCGGTGTGGCGTCTCGCGAGGCGCTGGCCGGGCGTCTGCTGGAGCAGACGGTGACGGTGACCGAACGGCGGCGCGACGACTACGGGCGGGCGCTGGTGCGGCTGAAGCACCGGGGCGACGATGTGGCGGGCTGGCTGGTGCGCGAGGGCTGGGCCTGGTCGTACCGCTGGCGGCACAGCGACGGGCCGTTCGCCATCGAAGAGGTATTGGCACGCAAGGACCGCAAAGGCATCTTCGCGTCGGCGGGTGCCGAGAACCCGCGGGATTTCCGCAAGCGCCACGGGCCGTGCCCGATGCCGGCGCGCAGCAGCGCGAAGGATCAGCCGGCGCGCTGAGCGCAGACTGCGCAGTGCGGCTGGCGCGGCAGGGCGATGGTGTTGAAGGCCAGATCGCGGCCATCGATCATCAGCAACTGACCGGTCAGGCGCGAGCCCAGGCCGCTGAGGATCTTGAGCGCCTCGGCAGCCTGCATGGTGCCCACGATGCCCACCAGCGGCGCGAACACGCCCATGGTGGCGCAGCGCACCTCTTCCACCCCGGCGTCCTCGGGGAACACGCAGGCGTAGCAGGGCGAGTCGGCGTCGCGCGGGTCGTACACCGCCAGCTGCCCGTCCATGCGGATCGCGGCGCCCGAGACCAGCGGCACGCCGTGGCGCACGCAGGCGCGGTTGACCATGTGGCGGGTGGCGAAGTTGTCGCAGCAGTCGATCACCACATCGACACCGGGCAGCAACTGGTCCAGCAGCGCGTCGTCGGCGCGCTGCACCAGGGCCGCGACCTGCGGGTCGGGGTTGATGGCAGCGATCGCGTGGCGCACCGACTCGGCCTTGGGCGTGCCCAGGCGTTCGAGGTTGTGCGCGATCTGGCGCTGCAGGTTGGTGGCGTCCACCTCGTCGTCGTCGATCACGGTGATGCGCCCGACGCCGGCGCTGCCCAGGTAGAGCGCCACCGGCGACCCCAGGCCGCCGGCACCGATCACCAGGGCGTGCGACGCCAGCAGCTTCTCCTGGCCTTCGATGCCCAGCTCTTCGAGCAGGATGTGGCGCGAGTAGCGCAGGAGCTGCTGGTCGTCCAAGATCGCGTCGCCGACCCGTTCACCGGGGCGGTGATCAGTTCTCTTTCTTCTCTTCGGGGCGCTCGGTCAGGGTCTTGCTGACCAGCACCGGACGGCCCTTGAGCTTGTTGAGCGCCTGCTGCAGCTGGAAGTCCTTGTCGCTGCCGAATTCCGGCACCAGGCGCTGGCCCGGGTTCTTCTTGGACTCTTCTTCCAGCCGCTTGCGGGCCTGCTCACGTTCCTGGTCGCGCTGCTGTTCGGCGGCGCGCTGGGCATCGGTCATCGGCTCGCCGGCCTTGGCCTCTTCGCCATTGGTCAGGTGTTTGGTCAGGTCGGCCTCACGGGTGCGCAGAGCGGCGAACACATTGCCCTCGGGCGTTTCGTCGACCATCACGTCGGGCACGATGCCCTTGGCCTGGATCGACTTGCCGGCCGGCGTGTAGTAGCGCGCGGTCGTGAGTTTCAGGCCCGTGTCGGGGCCCAGCGGGCGCACGGTCTGCACCGAGCCCTTGCCGAAAGTCTGGCTGCCCAGGATGGTGCCGCGCTTGTGGTCCTGCAGCGCGCCGGCGACGATCTCGCTGGCCGAGGCCGAGCCTTCGTTGACCAGCACCACCAGCGGCACGTTCTTGAGCGCGCCGTTGGTCGCCTTGGTCAGGCGGGCGATCGGGTCCGGGCCACCCCGGCGCAGGTAGTGCTGCGGGTTGGCGGTGTAGGTGAACTTGCTGTCGGCGAGCTGCCCATTGGTCGAGACCACGGTCACGTTCTCGGGCAGGAAGGCCGCCGACAGCGCGACGGCGGCGTCCAGCAGGCCGCCCGGGTCGTTGCGCAGGTCCAGCACCAGGCCCTTGAGCGGGCCGGCCTTGTACAGCTCCTCGACCTTGCGCGCGAAGTCCTCGACCGTGCGGTCCTGGAACTGCGAGACACGCACCCAGGCGTAGCCGGGTTCAACCAGTTTGCTCTTGACGCTCTGGGTCTTGATCTCTTCACGGGTAATCGTGACCGGGAAGCTGCGGTTCTCGTCCTTGCGGAAGATGGTCAGCAGCACCTTGGTGCGCGGCTCGCCGCGCATGAGCTTGACGGCGTCGTTGATGGACAGGCCCTTGACGGCGGTGTCGTCGATCTTGGTGATCAGGTCGCCAGACTTGAGGCCGGCGCGGAAGGCGGGTGAGTCCTCGATGGGGGACACGACCTTGACCACGCCGTCTTCCATGGTGATTTCGATGCCCACGCCGACAAACCGGCCACTGGTGCCCTCGCGGAATTCCTTGAAGGACTTCTTGTCGAAGTACTGGGAGTGTGGGTCCAGGCTGGAGACCATGCCCGAAATCGCCTCGGAGATCAGCTTCTTCTCGTCGACCGGTTCGACGTAATCGGTCTTGACCATGCCGAACACGGCGGCGAGCTGCTGCAGCTCCTCCAGCGGCAGGGGGGCGAGCGAGCCGCGCGCCACCGCCTGAAGCTGCACCGTGGTCAGCGCACCGGCCACGGCGCCTGCGGCCACCCAGCCGACGATCTTCAGCTTCTGATTCACTTGCTTGCCCATCCATTCACCCCGAAAAAAGCGCTGGCCCGGGCGGTTGCGCCGCGGGCCTGCAAACCAATATACACCTAGGAGTCAAGCCTTGTGATTCGGTTCCGCCCGGGCGGTTCAGCGTTTGCCCTGAGCGGCCACGGCAGCGGCGGCCTTGGCGGCTGCTTCGGCGTCGCCCAGGTAGTAGCTCTTGATGGGCTTGAGGTCGGCGTCCAGTTCGTAGACCAGCGGGATGCCGTTGGGGATGTTCACCCCCACGATGTCGGCGTCGCCGATGTTGTCCAGGTACTTGACCAGGGCGCGGATCGAGTTGCCGTGCGCGGCGATCACGATGCGCTGGCCCGCCTTGATGGCCGGGGCCAGGGAGTCGTTCCAGCAGGGCAGCACGCGGGCGACGGTGTCTTTCAGGCATTCCGTCAGCGGCACGGCGTCGGCCGGCAGCTTGGCGTAGCGCAGGTCCTGGCGCTGGCCGCGCGGGTCGTTGGCCTCCAGGGCGGGCGGCGGGGTGTCGTAGCTGCGGCGCCAGATCAGCACCTGCTCGTCGCCGTACTGCTTGGCCATGTCGGCCTTGTTCAGGCCCTGTAGGCCACCGTAGTGGCGCTCGTTCAGGCGCCAGTCCTTGACCACCGGCAGCCAGCTGCGGTCCATCTCGTCCAGGCAGTAGTTCAGCGTGTGGATGGCGCGCTTGAGCACCGAGGTGTAGGCGATGTCGAACTCGTAGCCCTCGGCCTTGAGCAGCTTGCCGGCGGACATGGCCTGGGAGACGCCGGTGGGGGTCAGCTCCACGTCGGTCCAGCCGGTGAAGCGGTTTTCTAGGTTCCAGGTGGATTCGCCGTGGCGGATCAGGACGAGCTTGTGCATGGGCGTGAAGGCGTTGGGAGCAGGAAAAAGGGGCATGGAGGCTGGCCGGACCGCGCCGGACAGCCCCACATTCTAAAATCCCGGCCTTGTCTGACCTGAAAGGTGTTTCGTGAGTTTTTTTCTCGACAACTGGATGCTGTTTGCCATCGCCCTGGCCTCGGGCGGGATGTTGATGTTTCCCGCCCTGACCTCGGGCGGCGGCGCGGCGGGCCTGACCCCCGCCGAAGTGGTGCAGCTGATCAACCGTGAGAAAGCCGCGGTGGTGGACGTGTGCGGGCCCGATGAGTTCGCGGCCGGGCACGTGACCGGTGCGAAGAACGTGCCTCTGCCCGAGCTGGAGGCCAAGCTGGCTGGTGTGGTGAAGAACAAGAACCTGCCGCTGGTGCTGGTCTGTGCGTCCGGCATGCGCTCCAAGCGCGCGGTGTCGATCGCCAAGAAGCTGGGCTACGAGAACGCCCATTCGCTGACCGGTGGCATGGGCGCCTGGCGCACCGCCAACCTGCCGGTCGAAAAGGCCTGAAACGGAGCGCACCATGGCCCACGTGAAGATCTATTCCAGCGACTATTGCCCGTACTGCAGCCGTGCCAAGGCCCTGCTGGCGCAGCGCGGCGTCACCGACTACGAGGAGATCGTGGTGGACGGCCGGCCCGAGGTGCGCGCCCAGATGGCGCAGATCACCGGACGCACCAGCGTGCCGCAGATCTTCATCGGGCAGACGCACGTGGGCGGTTGCGACGACCTGCACGCGCTGGACCGCCAGGGTGGCCTGGAGCCGCTGCTGCGGGGCTGAGAGCGTTGCCGCACTGCTGAGATAATCCGCCCTCGGGCCCGCTGCGGGAGACTTCCCGGGCGGGCCCTGTTCATTCCTGAATCATCCGAAAGCTCTTATGGCCGACCAAGATCCCGTTTTCCAGATCCAGCGCGTCTACCTCAAGGAGGCGTCCCTGGAGCAGCCCAATTCCCCGGCCATCCTGCTGGAACAGGAGCAGCCCTCGGTCGACATCCAGCTGGGCGTGGAAGCCACCCCTGCCGCCGAAGGCGTGTACGAAGTGGCTGTGACCGCCACGGTTCAGACCAAGATCAAGGACAAGACCGTGTTCCTGGTTGAGGTCAAGCAGGCCGGCATCTTCGAGATCCGCAACCTGCCGGAAGACCAGATGGGCCCGATCATGGGCATCGCCTGCCCGCAGATCGTGTACCCCTACCTGCGCGGCAACGTGGCCGACCTGATCCAGCGCGCCGGTTTCCCGCCGGTGCACCTGGCCGAAATCAACTTCCAGGCCATGTACGAACAGCAGCAGGCGCAGGCTGCCGGCGCTGTCACGCAGTAAGCCAGGCTTGAACCGCAGGCGATGAACATCGTCGTTCTCGGTGCCGGTGCCTGGGGCACGGCGCTGGCCATTGCGGCCGCCCGTCTGCCGGGCACTCCCCACCAGGTGACCCTGTGGGCGCGCGACGCGGCGCAGGTGGCTGCCATGCGGGCCGAGGGTGAAAACGCCCGATATCTCCAGGGCGTGACCCTGCCGCCGGCCCTGCGGCTGGCGGGCGATGCCGAGCCCTGGCCGACCGCTGCGCTGGCCGGGGCCGATCTGGTGGTGGTGGCCACCCCGATGGCAGGTCTGCGCGGCATGCTGGAGCGGCTGGCGGACCAGGGTTCGCCGGTGGCCTGGCTCTGCAAGGGCTTCGAGGCGCCTCGTGAGGGTGGTGGGTCACCGGGCCTGCTTGGTCACGAGATCCAGGCCGCCGTGGCGCCCAGGCTGAAGGCCGGGGTGCTCAGCGGTCCCAGTTTTGCGCAGGAAGTGGCGCGCGGCCAGCCGACCGCCCTGGTGGCGGCCAGCGCCCACGCCGAGGTTCGCGACGCCCTGGTGAGCGCGTTCCACGGCCCGTCGCTGCGCATCTATGCCAACGACGACGCGGTCGGGGTCGAGGTGGGTGGTGCGGTCAAAAACGTGCTGGCGATTGCCACCGGGCTGTGCGACGGCCTGGCGCTCGGGCTCAACGCGCGGGCCGCGCTGATCACGCGCGGGCTGGCGGAAATGACCCGCCTGGGCCTGGCGCTGGGGGCGCGCGCCGACACCTTCATGGGGCTCTCGGGTCTCGGGGATCTGGTGCTGACCGCGACCGGCGATCTCTCCCGCAACCGCAAGGTCGGCCAGCTGCTCGCGCAGGGGCTGAGCCTGCAGCAGGCGGTGGACTCTCTGGGGCACGTGGCGGAGGGTGTCTACAGCGCCCGGACCGTGGTGCAGCGCGCCCGCCTGCTGGGTGTCGACATGCCGATCAGCGAGGGCGTGGTGGCCCTGCTCGACGGGCGCTTGCAGCCCGCCCAGGCGGTCGCGGCCCTGATGGGGCGCGACCCCAAGGAAGAAACCTTCTAGATTTCGAAGTTGTCGATGAGGCGGGTGCGACCCAGTCGGGCGGCACCCAGCACCACCATCGACAGCGGCGTCAGCGCATCTTCCGCGCGCGGCGGCTGCAGGTCGGCGCGGCGCCGCACGGTCAGGTAGTCGGGCTGCCAGCCGCGCAGTGCCAGCGCGCGCATCGCCTGCGCTTCCAGAGCCTCGCGCTTCTCGGGCAGCGAGCCGGCGGCGGCCAGCGCGTCGCGCGCCAGCGCGCGCAGCGACATCGACAGCTGCACCGCTTCGGCGCGCTCGGACTCGCTCAGGTAGCCGTTGCGAGAGCTGAGCGCCAGCCCGTCGGTGGCCCGCTGCGTTTCACCGGCCAGGACCTGGATGGGCATGCAGAACTGCTGCACCATGCGGCGGATCACCATCTGCTGCTGGTAGTCCTTCTTGCCGAACAGCGCGTAGCGAGGGCCTTTGGCTTCCGAGAACACGCACTGGAACAGCTTCATCACCACGGTGCAGACGCCGATGAAGAAGCCGGGCCGGAAGTGGCCTTCCAGAATGTCCGCCAGATCCGCGGGCGGCTGAATCTTGTAGCCCTGTGGCTCCGGGTACAGCTCCTTCTCGGGCGGCGCAAAGACGATGTCGCAGCCGGCCCGTTCCAGCCGGGCACAGTCGGCCTGCAGGGTGCGCGGGTAGGTGTCGAAGTCCTCGTGTGGCGCGAACTGCAGCCGGTTGACAAAGATGCTGGAGACCGTCACGTCGCCCAGTGGTTGTGCCTGGCGGACCAGGTCGAGGTGGCCGTCGTGCAGGTTGCCCATGGTGGGCACGAAGGCGGGGGACTGGAAGGGGGCCAGCGCGTCGCGCAGGTCGGCAATGGTGTGGACGAGTTGCATGTGAGGGTGCGGAGTGGGGCGGGACGGTGCCTAGGGGAAGGGGTCACCAGGCGTGCAACTGGTCGTCCGGGAAGCTGCCGTCCTTCACGGCAGCGACGTAGGCGGCCATGGCATCGCGCACGCTCGCGGCACCGTCCATGAAGTTGCGAACGAATTTGGGGTTCTTGCCGAGGTTGATGCCCAGCATGTCGTGCATCACCAGCACCTGGCCGGCCGTGCCCTTGCCGGCGCCGATGCCGATGGTGTGGCAGGTGGGCAGCGCCGTGGTGATCTCGGCAGACAGCGCCGCCGGCACCATCTCCAGCACCAGCATGGTGGCGCCGGCGTCCTGCAGTTCCAGTGCTTGCGTGCGCAGGGTGCGCGCCGCCGCCTCGTCGCGGCCTTGCACCCGGTAGCCGCCGAGCGAGTGAACGGTCTGGGGCGTCAGGCCCAGGTGGGCGCAGACCGGGACGCCGCGCTCGACCAGAAAACGGACGGTGTCGGCGGTCCAGCCACCACCTTCGAGCTTGATCATGTGGGCACCCGCGTGCAGCAGCTGCGCTGCGCTGCGCATGGCCTGTTCCTTCGACTCGTGGTAGCTGCCAAACGGGAGGTCGCCGATGACCCAAGCGGTGCCCTGCACCCGGCGCAGGCCACGCACCACGCTTTCGGTGTGGTAGACCATGGTCTCCAGCGTGACGCCGGCGGTGCTCGACAGCCCCTGGCAGACCATGCCCAGCGAATCGCCGATCAGGATGCACTCCACACCGGCGGCGTCCGCCACCGCCGCGAAGGTGGCGTCGTAGGCGGTGAGCATGGTGATCTTTTCGCCGCGGTCGCGCATTTCCTGCAGCCGGGGCAGGCTGACCGGCTTGCGCTGCGGCAGCGGAGACGCCGAGGGCAGGGTGCCGTAGGGTGTGCCGGTGGCGGGTGCTAGGGAGGCGGTCTGGCTCATGGTGATGTCCCCTCGGCGGGTGGTCGATTTGGGGCGCACTATAGTCCATCCCGCCCATTCGTTCCCGTTATGCTCCGCCCCATGAAACACCTCTCTGAATTCGATGCCTCGGACGTGGCCGAACTGGCGCGAGCCGACGTCACGCGCGCGCTGGCCGAGGACGTCGGCGCGGGTGACCTGACCGCCGCGCTGGTCGATGCCCGCCGTCCGGCCCGGGCCCGCATCCTGGCCCGCGAAACCGCGGTGATCTGCGGTCGCCCCTGGGTAGAGGCGGCGGTGCGGGCCTGCGATCCGTCGGCGCGCCTGAGCTGGCAGGTGGAGGAAGGTGGGCGCTGTGCCGCCGACCAGGTGGTCCTGCACATCGAGGGCAACGCCCAGGCCCTGCTGACTGCCGAACGCACCGCGCTCAACTTCCTGCAACTGCTGTCCGGGGTGGCGACCAAGACGTCGGTGTTCGTGGACGCTGTGAGGGGCACGCGCGCGGCCATCGTCGACACGCGCAAGACCATCCCCGGCCTGCGCCTGGCGCAGAAGTACGCCGTCAAGACGGGCGGCGGCGTGAACCACCGCATCGGCCTGTACGACGCGGTGCTGATCAAGGAAAACCACATCGCTGCGGCGGGCGGCGTGGCCGCGGTGCTCAAGCGGATGCAGGAAACAGCCCCTCAGGCGCGTTTCGTCGAGATCGAGGTCGAGACGCTGGCGCAACTGGACGAGGCCCTGGCCTGCGGCGCGACCATGGTCCTGCTGGACAACATGGACATACCGACGCTGCAGGAGGCGGTGCGCCGCAACGCCGGCCGGGCGATCCTGGAAATTTCCGGCGGCGTGAACCTGGACACGGTGCGTGCCCTTGCGGAAACCGGTGTGGACCGCATCTCCATCGGGGCCCTGACCAAGGACGTCAGGGCCACCGACTTTTCCATGCGCTTCGAAACCCTGTGAGCACCACCATGACCGCCAACGCCATCATCGACGTCGAATACGAACAGCCGGCCTGTCCGACGAAACACGCCTGGGCTCGGGTGCCGGCCGAGCCTACGGCCAGCCAGCGCATTGAACTCAAGGAGCGCATCCGCCGACTGCTCAAGGAGCGCAATGCGGTCATGGTTTCGCACTACTACGTGCACCCGGACCTGCAGGATCTGGCCGTCGAAACCGGGGGGATCGTCAGCGACTCGCTGGAGATGGCGCGTTTCGGCCGCGACCACGCGGCGCAGACGCTGGTCGTGTCGGGGGTTCGTTTCATGGGCGAGACGGCCAAGATCCTCTCGCCCGAAAAGACCGTGCTGATGCCGGACCTGGACGCCAACTGCTCGCTCGATCTGGGCTGCCCGATCGACGAGTTCAGCGCCTTCTGCGACCAGCATCCGGACCGGACGGTGGTGGTCTACGCCAACACCAGCGCCGCCGTGAAGGCCCGCTCGGACTGGCTGGTCACCTCCAGCTGCGCGCTGGACATCGTTCGTGCACTCAAGGACAAGGGCCACAAGATCCTGTGGGCGCCCGACAAACACCTGGGCGGCTACATCCAGCGCGAAACCGGCGCCGACATGCTGATGTGGACAGGTTCCTGCATCGTGCACGATGAGTTCAAGGCCTTCGAGCTGGAGGCGCTCAAGATGGAACACCCCAAGGCCAAGGTGCTGGTGCACCCGGAAAGCCCGGCCGAGGTGGTGAAGCTCGCCGATGCGGTGGGCTCGACCTCCGGCATCCTGAAGGCGGCGCACGAGATGGACGCACCGGAATTCATCGTGGCCACCGACAACGGCATGATGCACATGCTGCGCCAGCAAAACCCGGGCAAGGTTTTCATCGAGGCGCCCACGGCCGGCAACAGCGCCACCTGCAAGAGCTGCGCACACTGCCCCTGGATGGCCATGAACGGCCTGGCGGGCGTGGCCCGCGTGCTGGAGACGGGTGAGAACCAGATTCACGTCGACCCGGCGCTGATCCCGCGCGCGCGCCTGCCCATCGACCGCATGCTGGCCTTCACGGCTGCGCACAAGGCCGGTCAGGACGCGGGTGCGCTGGTTCCCAACATTGGAGCGGCCTGATCGGGCGACCCTCCAGGCCAAAGAAAAAGCCCGCTGATCAGCGGGCTTTTTCTGTGGGGCAGATCCGATCTTGATTGATCAGGTCGGCACTTTCTTGAGCATCTCCAGGCCAACCTTGCCTTCGGCGATCTCGCGCAGGGCGGTCACGCCAGGCTTGTTCTTGCTTTCGATTTTCGGTGCATGACCCTGGCTGAGCATGCGGGCACGGTAGGTGGCCGCCAGCACCAGCTGAAAGCGGTTGGGGATCTTTTCCAGACAGTCTTCGACGGTGATGCGTGCCATGTGCGGGCCTCGGTAGGAAAGCGGGGGTATCAGGAGATGTTGAGCGCCTGGAAGGTGTCGCTGCGGGCGATGCGCTGGGCGGTAAATCGCAGGCGCTGCGCGTGGACGATGGCCTTGAGGTCGAACAAGGCGCGCTCAAACAACTCGTTGATTATAACGAAATCGAATTCCTTGGCGTGCGCCATCTCCTGGGCGGCATTCTTGAGGCGCACCTCGATCACGTCGGCGCTGTCCTCGGCGCGCCGCTCCAGGCGCGAGCGCAGCTCTTCCCAGCTGGGCGGCAGGATGAAGATGAGCACGGCGTTCGGAAAGATGCGCTTGACCTGGATGGCCCCCTGGAAGTCGATCTCCAGCACCACGTCGGCTCCCTGGGCCATGCGCTGCTCGATCGCATGTTTGGAAGTGCCGTAGCGATTGCCATGCACGTGCGCCCATTCCAGGAACGCATCCTGCGCCACCATCTGGTCGAAGGTTTCTCGGCTGACGAAGTAGTACTCGCGACCATGCACCTCCTGGCCACGCGGCGCCCGGGTGGTGTGCGAAATGGACGGCGAGACGCGCTGGTCCAGCTCCATCAGGGCCTTGACCAGGCTGGACTTGCCGGCCCCGCTGGGGGCCGCAACGACAAACAGGTTTCCCGGGTATTGCATCAGTTCATTCCAGGTTCTGGACCTGTTCACGCATTTGTTCGATCAGCACCTTCATGTCCACCGAAATGCGGGTGAGTTCGAGGCTGGAGGACTTGGAGCCGAGGGTGTTGGCTTCGCGGTGCAGTTCCTGGATCAGGAAATCCAGCCGCTTGCCCACATCGCCGCCCTTCTTGATGAGCCGCTCGATCTCCACCAGGTGGGAGTCCAGCCGGGTCAGTTCTTCGGCGACGTCGATTCGGATGGCGAAGGCGGTGGCCTCGGCCAGGGCGCGCTCCTGCACGGCGTCGGTGGACAGGTTTGGCGTGCCGGCCGCTTTGCCCGCACCGAGCGCCTCGTTCCAGCGGTCGATGAAGCGCTGGCGCTGCTGGGCCACCAGTTCGGGGATCAGCGGTTGGGCTTCGCGGGCGAGCTGGCGCAATTGCTTCAGGCGGTCCAGCAGCATGTCGGCCAGCCGTTTGCCTTCGCGTTCGCGCGCCCCCACAAAGCTCTCCAGCACGGTCTGGGCGAGGGTGAGCAGGTGGTCGTGCAGACCGCTGGGCAGTGCCTGCTGGCGGGAGGTCAGCTGGATGAGTTCGGCGACCGACAGCGGGGTGGCTTTGGGGTGCCAGGCGACGATGCTGTCCTGCAGACCGACCAGACGCTGCAGCTCGGCGGGTGAGGGGGTGCGCAGCCCGCTTTCCGTGCGACCTTCGATCCAGGCGCGGACCTCGACCTTGCCGCGTTTGAGGCGCGCGCCGAGCAGTTCCCGCAGTGCGGGCTCAGTGCCGCGCAGCTCGTCGGACATCTTGAAGGCCAGGTCCAGGAAGCGGCTGTTGACCGATCGAATCTCCATGCCCAGCACGGGCATGGCCTCCCGGCCGGTCTCGTCCGCAGGCCCGTTGTACTGGGCCGTGGCATAGCCGGTCATGCTGTAAACTGCCATGAGACTGGGTCCGATCCGGTTGAATGGTCCACAACGAGGCGTTCCGGACTCCTCCCGAATTATGTCAAAGGTCAAACCAGCTTCCTTGCCACCGGACACGGTGATCGGTGGTTACCGGATCGTTCGCAAGCTGGCTGCGGGCGGTTTTGGCGTCGTTTACCTGGCTGTCGACACCGAAGGTCAGCAGGTGGCCGTCAAGGAATACCTGCCGTCGTCGCTGGCCTCCCGGGCTCCGGGCGAACTGTTGCCGCAGGTTCAGCCCGAAAAGCTGTCGCTGTACCGCCTGGGCCTCAAGAGCTTCTTCGAGGAAGGTCGCGCGCTGGCCCAGATCTCCCACCAGTCGGTGGTGAGCGTGCTGAATTTCTTCCGCGAGAACGAGACCGTGTACATGGTCATGAACTACCTGGAGGGCTCGTCCCTGCAGGAGTTCATCATCACCGCACGCGAGCTGAAAAAGCAGAAGGTGTTCCGCGAGTCCACCATCCGTTCGCTCTACGACGAGGTGTTGCGAGGCCTGCGGATCGTGCACCAGCACAAGATGCTGCACCTGGACATCAAGCCGGCCAACATCTTCATCACCGACGACAACCGGGCGGTGCTGATCGATTTCGGCGCCGCGCGCGAGGTGCTGAGCAAGGAAGGCAACTTCATCCGCCCGATGTACACGCCCGGCTTTGCCGCGCCCGAGATGTACCGCCGCGATTCGAGCATGGGGCCGTGGACCGACATCTACGCCATCGGCGCCTGCATCTATGCCAGCATGCAGGGCTATCCGCCCAACGACGCGCCGCAGCGGCTGGAGAAAGACCGCCTGTCGCTGGCGTTGTCCCGTCTGCGCGGTGTGTACTCCGACAACCTGATCGAGGTGGTCGAATGGTGCATGTCGCTCGATCCGCTGTCCCGCCCGCAATCGGTGTTCGCCTTGCAGAAGGAGCTCAGCCGTGAGACCGAACGCAGCTACACCAAGCTGACGGTGGCAGAGAAGATGCGCCTGCAGTTCGACAACATTGTCTCGGACAACAAGAAGTCGACCCGCAAGACCACCGCTGGCGGAACCAAGTTCAAATGAAGTTCTCGGTCTACCAGATCAGCCGTCAGGGCGGTCGGGAGCGCAACGAAGACCGGATGGGCTACGCCTACACGCGTGAGTCCGGCCTGTTCGTGCTGGCCGACGGCATGGGTGGGCATCCTGAAGGCGCCATGGCCGCCCAGCTGGCTCTGCAGACGCTGTCGGCCTACTTCCAGAAGGCCGCCAACCCGACGGTCAAGGAAGTGCCAGAGTTTCTCTCCAGCGCACTGATGGCGGCGCACCACCAGATCATCCGCTACGCCGCCGAAAAAGGCATGCTGGACACGCCGCGCACCACGCTGGTGGCGGCGGTGATGGAGCGCGGCTCCATGCACTGGGTGCACTGCGGCGACTCGCGTCTCTACCTGATCCGCAACGGCGAGTTGCTCACACGTACGCGCGACCACTCCTATATGGAGCAGCAGGCGCACCTGGGGCGTGCCACTTCGCACATCAACCGCAACATCCTGTTCACCTGTCTGGGGTCGCCGGCCAAGCCGGTGTTCGATCTCTCCGGGCCGGTGCAACTGCAGCAGGGCGACCGCGTGCTGCTGTGCTCCGACGGGCTCTGGGGCACGGTCAAGGACTTCGAGATCGCCTCCGAAATGGCGTCGCAGCCGCTGGAGCAGGCGGTGCCCGAGCTGGTCGAGATGGCGCTCAAGCGCGGCGGCCCGCGCTGCGACAACGTGACGGTGCTGGCGATGGAGTGGGAGACGCCGGACGAGTACCAGACCACGCGCATTTCCACCGAAGAGATCGAAGAGGGTGTCTTTGCGTCCACCATCCAGTCCGGTGTGCCCGATCCCACGATCGAGGACATGGACGACGAGGCGATCGAGCGTTCGATTGCCGAGATCAATGAAGCGATCCGGCGCACCGCCGAACGCAATTCCTGAGGTTTTCCCATGAGCATTTCCAGCCGGCCCGGTCAGCGGGCCAACGATTCGTTGCGCCCGGTGCGCATCACCCGCGGCTACACCATGCATGCCGAAGGCTCGGTGCTGATCGAATTCGGCCACACCAAGGTGCTGTGCACCGCGTCGGTGGAGGAGAAGGTGCCGCCGCACAAGAAGGGCAGCGGCGAGGGCTGGGTGACGGCCGAGTACGGCATGCTGCCGCGCGCCACCCACACCCGCAGCAGCCGTGAGGCCGCCAAGGGCAAGCAGAGCGGGCGCACGCAGGAGATCCAGCGCCTGATCGGTCGCTCGCTGCGTGCGGTGTTCGACCTCAAGGCCCTGGGCGAGCGCACGATCTCGCTGGACTGCGACGTGCTGCAGGCCGATGGCGGCACACGCACCGCGAGCATCACCGGTGCGTTTGTCGCGGCCCAGGATGCGGTCAACAAGCTGATCGCCGAAGGCAAGCTGGGTGCTTCGCCGATCAAGGACCACGTGGCTGCGATTTCGGTCGGCATCCTGGACGGCCAGCCGCTGCTGGACCTGGAGTACGTCGAAGACTCGGCCTGCGACACCGACATGAACGTGGTGATGACCGGTGCCGGCCACTACGTGGAGGTGCAGGGCACGGCCGAAGGCGCTGCCTTCACACGCAAGGAAATGGACGCGCTGCTGGCGCTGGCCGACAAGGGCATCGGTGAGCTGATCGTGGCGCAGAAGAAGTCGCTCGGCGAATGAGACTGGTCCTCGCCTCCAACAACAAGGGCAAGCTGGCCGAGCTGCAGGCCCTGTTCGCGCCGCTGGGCGTGGAACTGGTGCGCCAGGCCGATCTGGGCATTCCCGAGGCGCCCGAGCCGCACAGGACCTTCATCGAGAACGCGCTGGCCAAGGCGCGCCACGCGTCGCAGGTGAGCGGCCTGCCGGCCCTGGCCGACGACGCGGGCCTGTGCGTCGAGGCCTTTGGCGGCCTGCCGGGCGTGGACACGGCCTTCTACGCCACGCAGTTCGGTTACGAGAAGGGCGACGACAACAACGTGCGGGCGCTGCTGGAGCAGATGCGGGGCATCACCGACCGCCGCGCCGCGCTGGTGAGCACGCTGGTGGCGCTGCGCAGCGCCGACGACCCGGAGCCGCTGGTGGCCACGGGCCGTGCGGCGGGACTGATCACGCAGGAGCCCATCGGCGACCAGGGCTTCGGCTTCGACCCCGTATTGCTCCTGCCCCCGTTCGGCAAGACCTTTGCCCAGCTGCCCGCCGAAGTGAAGAACGCCAACAGCCACCGTGGAAAAGCCGCGCAACAGATGCTGGCGCTGATGCGCGAGCGCTGGTTCCCGCAAGCATGAACGAGACCCCGCACTGGAGCGACATCCGCCACTGGATGCGCCCCGGCACGCTGCAACTGCAGGGGCTGCCGCCGCTCTCGCTCTACATCCACCTGCCCTGGTGCCTGAAGAAGTGCCCGTACTGCGACTTCAACTCGCACGAATGGAGCGCGACCTCGGCACCGGGCCAGCCGTTGCCCGAGCAGCCGTACCTGGACGCGCTGCGGGCCGATCTGCAGGCGGCGCTGCCGCTGATCTGGGGACGCCCCATCCACACCGTGTTCATCGGCGGTGGCACGCCCAGCCTGTTTTCGCCCGAGGCGATCGACCGCCTGCTGGGCGACGTGCGGGCGCTGACGCGGCTGGACGCCGATGCCGAGATCACGCTCGAAGCCAACCCGGGCACCTTCGAGAAAGACCGCTTCAAGGCCTTCCGCCAGGCGGGCGTGACGCGCCTGTCGATCGGTGTGCAGAGCTTCCACGACGCGCATCTGAAGGCCTTGGGCCGTGTGCACGACCGGGCGCAGGCGCTGGCGGCGGTGGATGAGGCGGCGGGCGCGTTCGAGACCTTCAACCTGGACATCATGTACGCGCTGCCCGGCCAGACCCTGTCGCAGTGCGAGACAGACATCCGCACCGCGCTCGGCTTCAACCCGCCGCACATCTCGATCTACCACCTGACCATCGAGCCCAACACGGTGTTCGCCAAATTCCCGCCGGTGGTGCCCGAGGACGACGACGCCTACGCGATGCTCGACCGCATCACCGAGCTGACGACCGCGGAGGGACTGGATCGCTACGAGGTCTCGGCCTATGCGCGGCGCGGCCACCGCTGCCGGCACAACCAGAACTACTGGCAGTTCGGCGACTACCTGGGCATCGGCGCGGGTGCCCACAGCAAGCTGAGTTTTGCGCACCGGGTGGTGCGGCAGGTGCGGGCGCGCGAGCCGCGCCTGTACATGGACAAGGCCATGGCGGGCGATGCGGTGGTGGGCGTGGAGGAAGTCGCGCGGCGCGACCTGCCGTTCGAGTACATGCTCAACGCGCTGCGACTGCGCGAGGGCTTCAGCCTGACGGACTTCAGCGCTCGCACCGGCCTGCCGCTGTCCGCCATTGATGGCGCGCTGCGCGAAGGGCTGGCCAAGGGCTGGCTGGCGCAGGACGGTGTGTGGGTGGCGCCCACCACACGCGGTTTCGATTTCCTGAGCGATCTGCAGTCGTTGTTCCTGCCCGGCTGACTCAGGTGGTCGCTGGTTCGTCGGCCGGCACGGCCGAGGGCGCGCGCCGGAGTCTCATGCGGGCCGTGGTGCCCGCGCCCGGCTCGCTGGCCAGCTCGATGGTTCCGCCATGGATCTCGACGATTTCCTTGACCAGGTTCAGTCCCAGTCCGGTGCCCGGGATGTTGCCGGACGTGTCGGCGCGGTAGAAGCGCTCGAAGGCACGGGCCAGTTGCGCGGGGGTCATGCCGATGCCCTGGTCGCGCACCTCGATCTCCACGGCTTCTTCGCCCTCGCGCCCGCTCAGCTGGACCTTGAGTGACACCTCGCCACCGGCGGGCGAGTACTTGAACGCGTTGCTCAGCAGGTTCGTCAGTGCCTGTTCGATCTTGCTGGCATCGGCCATCACCTGCACCTCCGGGAGCGGGTCCACCGTGATCTGCCGGCCCAGCTCCTGGTGGGCGATGCCGTCCAGCGCGGCGTCCACGATGGCGGCCAGCGGCGTCGAGACGATTTGGAAGTCCTTGCCCTGGCGTGCCTCGATGCGCGAGAGATCCAGCAGCTCCTGGATCAGGTTGTTCAGCAGCGTGCCCTGCCGGTGCACGGTCTGCAGCAGGTCCTTCTGTCTTTCTTCGCTGTACCTGCGGTGGATCATCAGCTCGGTGAACCCCAGGATGCTGGCCAGCGGTGTGCGCAGCTCGTGCGCCGCCGTGGCGAGGAACTCGCTCTTCATGCGGTCGACCTCGAACTGGTGGGTCACATCCCGGAAGTACACGAAGGTTTCGCCGCTGCCGCCGAGGTGGCGCCGGACCTCGCGCTCCAGCACCTTGCGGGACGGACGCGCCAGCACCATCGTGTGCCGTGAGCCGTTGCCCGCATCGCTGGCCACCGGGCCATAGCGCTCGGGCTCTTCGCACAGCTGCCGCATCCACTCGTCGAAGCTGGACAGCGGCATCCACGGAGGCATTGCGCCCACCATGGCGCGCAGGGCGGGGTTGCTGGTGATGAGCTCGCCCCCGGCATCGAACACCGCGAAACCGTCGGGACTGAGGTCGAAGGTGGCGTTCAGCCGCGCGGTGCGCTCGATCAGCCGCTGCTTGACCTCGACCTGGGCGGTGACGTCCTCGATCACGTTGATGTAGTGCGTGATCTCTCCCTTGCCGTCGCGCACGGGAGACACCGACAGCTTGTTGTGGAACACGCTGCCGTCCTTGCGGTAGTTGCGCAGCGTGACCTTGACCTCGGCACCGTTCTGCACCGTTTTTGTGAGCAGTGCCATATCGTCCGGATCGGTCAGGGGTCCTGCCAGCAGGCTGGCATCGCGTCCGAGGATCTCGCGGGCCGTGTAGCCGGTGATGCGGGTGAAAGCCGGGTTGACGTGGACGATGGGCTGCGGGTAGCGGCGTGCATCGCTGACCGAGATGCCGTTGGGGGTGCAGTCGAGCACACGCCCGTACAGCGTCAGGTACTCCTCGGCCAGCTTCATGTCGGTGAGGTCGCGCACGATGCAGGTGTAGCGGATCTCCGGGTCACCCGGGATCTCGCCCAGCAGCACCTCCACCGGAAACGGGGTGCCGCCGTGGCGAAGCGCCTCCATCTCGACCCGCCCGATGCGGCTCTGTGTGCTGTGGATGAGCATGCCGTCGGCCATGGTCTGGCGCAGCCGGCCGGCGTCCATGCCCGGCAGCACGCCGGCCAGAGGGCGCCCGATCAGTTCCTTCTCGTCCGATCCGAACATGCGTTCGGCGGCAGGGTTCGCACCGACGATCTGCCCGTCGGGCCCGACACTGACGATGGCGTCGGCGGCGGTGTCCAGCACCGCCTTCATGCGGGAGAGGCGCTGGCGGGTTTCGGCCATCCGGCGGGCCAGTTCCTGCGAGGACCAGTTCAGCGCGCGACCGAGTTCGCGCACCTCCCGGCTGCCCCAGCGCAGCTTCAGGGTGTTGCCGGGCGATTCGGCCATGGTGCTGGCGTAAGCCGCCAGTGCGCGGATGGGCTGGATCGTGCGCCGCAGGAACATGGCGAAGCCGACCAGCGCCAGCAGCACCAGGATCAGGACGCCGGTCGAGGCGAGCGCCCAGCTCTTGCGCGCGGCGGCCATCCGGGTCGCGAAGCTGAACTCCACCTCGACCCAGCCTTCGCGGGCGAGTTGCGGATAGTTCACCGCCTTGCCCTCGCCACCTCGGTTCGAGGTCAGCAGGCTGGCCACCGCGTGCAGCTGCTCTCCGGACAGATCGTGTTCCCGCGTGGGTGCCGGCAGGGCGCGACCGGTTCGGGGCCGTATCGACACGATGCTGCCGTTCGCGCGCTGCTCCACCCGCATGGCCTCGTACCCGCCGGGACGGACCACCCGGACCGCCTGCACGCCGGGCAGGGCCACAACTTCCTGCAAGGCATTGTTCAGGGCGCCGAAGTCGTTGTCCGCCAGCGGCACGCTGGCGGCGTGCGCCGCCATCCTGGCCAGTGCCTGTGCCCACTGGATGCTTTCCTGTTCGGTCTGCTGGCGGACGCTGGAGAGCGACAGCGGCACGGTGACGGCCATGGCGGCCAGGCACAGGGCGATGGCGATGGTCATCAGCTGCGAGCGCAGCGAGCGCAGGGCCATCCAGTGGCCGAACAGTCTGGGCACCGCTTTCATCGGACGTCCGACGACCGTTGTCGAAATCAGACCGTGCGGCCCAGCATGTTGTCCACCAGGTCGAGCAGCTTGAGCGGGCTGAACGCCTTGGTCAGGTAGGCATCGCTGCCGGCCTTGCGGCCCTGTTCCTGGTCCTCCACCTGGGCGCGCGCGGTCAGCAGGATCACCTTGGTCTGCCCCGCCAGCACCGGATGGCCCTTGACCTTGGCGCAGACCTGGTAGCCGTCGAGCTCGCCGGGCATCATCACGTCCAGCAGCATGAGGTCGGGCCGGATGTCCTGCGCCAGGCGCCAGCCGTCGCCGCCGTTGTCGGCCTCGTGGATCTCGGCGTCGTCCAGGTGCTGCAGCGTGAGCCGGATCAGTTTGCGGATGTCGGGCTGGTCGTCGACGATGAGGATGCGGGCGGTCATGCGAGGCTCCTTCGGCGGGTGCGGGCCATCAGTTTCGACAGGTCTTCGGCGTAGATCTGGGCCTGCAGCATGTCGAGGTGGTGCGTGTTGCGCAGGGGGGCGCCGGTGGGCAGTTCCAGCATCACGTGCAGCCCCTCGACGGTGTCCTGCTCGAAGCGGAGCCGGCCGCCGTGCAGCTGCAGGATGCGCTGGGTCAGGGGCAGGCCGATGAGCAGGGCGTCGGTGTCGCTGCCTCCTTCGCCCTTTGAGTCGGCCACGGGGCGGAAGATGGCCGCGGCGTGTCGCGACAGCGTGGCGGCCGAGAGCACGCCCAGGTGGTGAATGTCCATCAGCAGGTGGTGCCCGGACGGCCGGAAGCCGATGCCGATGGCCACCGGCTCCCTGCTCTGAACCCCCTGGCGGGCCTGGGTCACCGCGTTGTGCAGGCACTCGTACAGCGCCCGGCGCATCAGACGCCGGCTCCCGTAGACCGGCGGCAGGTCGTCGCGGTCGCCCTCGATCACGAAGGACACGTCCTGCTGGTCGGTCAGCGGCGCGAGTTCCTGCGCGACGCCGCGCACCAGCTCGGGCAGCAGCATCCGGTCTTCACCGATGAGCACGTCCTCTCCGAACACGTTGACCAGGTCCGCCATGCGTTCGAGCCGCTCCTGCAGGTCGCGTACCGACTGCGCCAGCACCGGGTTCGATGAGGGTTCGAGCAGGCCCGTGACCTGCTGGATGGGGGGCAGCAGCTCGGCCTTGAGCAGCTCCATGATCTGCTGCAGTGACAGGCGAGGGTCGGCCTCCGCCGCCGCGCCGGGAGAGGGGTCGAGCGCATCCACCTCGGCCACCGCCACCGACACCGGCACCAGTCCGGCCACGGGGCGGGGCGCGCTGCGGCAGACCAGCCGCGCGATGCCGTCGTCCGACAGGGCCTCCACGCGCAGCTCCAAGCTGGGCAGCGTGCGGCCGGCCGCCACGTCGCGCACCAGTGCCTTGACGTGCGGGTCGCTGCCCAGCAGCAGCGCCGGCCTGCAGCGCATGGCCTTGGCGGCCTGGTTGGTGAACACCACGTGACCGTCGGCGCCGAACAGCAGCAGCGGACTCGCCACGAAGTCCAGCAGGATCAGCAGCGGGTTGTTGGCGGCGGAGGCAGGGGTGTTCATGGCAAGTCCGACGGGGCCGGGAAAAGCTGTTCCCGGAGACTTCGTCACACTTGCTATCGGCCTGCGGGAGGCAAAGTTGAGCGGTAGCGCTGGCAGTACCCGGTGGGCCGGAAGTCGTGCAGGAACAGGGCGCCACCCTCCAGCGGAACGGTTTGCAGGGGAGGGGACAGGCTGCTGAGCGCTTCCAGAAAGGCGCGGTTGTTGGCAACGATCTGGTTGGTGGCCAGCACCCAGGTCCGGCCCGAGGCGGGGTCCTGGCAGATGCGCCGCACCGTGGAACGGATGTTGTGGATCTCGTTGATGGTGGGCTGGTAGACGAACCGGGGCATGTCGGCCAGCCCCGTCCGGGGGGCGTAGAAGCTGTAGGCGGGATAGGTCCAGCTGCCGAGCATGGCGTGGTCACCGGGCTGGCGGTGGTCGGCGATGTACTGCAAGGCGCCCCGGATGTCCTGGTAGTTGTGGGGGTGCCGGACGACGTGCAGGCTCAGACGCAGGGGCATCCACAGGACGCCGGCGGCCAGGCCCGCCGCCAGCCAGGGGGCTGCCCGCCGAAGGGGCAGCTCGTGCAGCTGCTGCACCAGGGCCGCCAGAGCGAGGAACACGAACGGCACCAGGAACAGGATCAGGCGGGCGCGGAACGGGTACTGGTGGAGCGCGGAGGCTCCCAGCACCGCCATCAGCGTGATGGCCCCCATGGCGGCGGCCCGTACCCGCTGGAACGCCAGTGCCACGCTGCCGAGCACGGTGAGGGCCAGCAGCGCGTGCACCGGGCCGCTGAACCAGCCGGGCAGCACCTCGCGGAACGCCGTGCCCATCTGCAGGAAGCCCAGGTACACCAGGCCCAGGGCCGCTTCCCGGAACCAGTGGAAGTTGGCCAGCGTGGTGGGCGGGATGGGGGCGAAGCTGGTGGCCCAGAAGCCGGCGAGGTAGGCGTTGTGCGGCACCGACCGCAGGGCCACCAAGTAGTCGGCCACGAAGCTGGCCAGCCAGGCCAGGCCGACGGCGTTCACCGCGAGCCAGGCCGCCCGCTCCCGGCGCCGCGCCATCTCCAGCCAGAGCGCGAGCCCGCTGCCAGCGAGCACGAAGTCGATGGCGTGCGAGCACCAGATGCCGATCGCACCCGCCAGCGCGAGCCAGAACGCGTCCTCGCGGCAGCGGTCTGGCCTGAACCGCAGCGTCAGCCACAGGATGAGCAGGGTGCCGAGCACGTCGCCCTGGTACTGCTTGAACTCGGTGCTGTAGTACACCAGCACCGGCGAGACCGACACCAGCCCCACCAGCGTGGCGCGTGCCACAAGGGAAGAGAAGCTCAGCCGGGCCACGGCCAGCGCCATCGGCAGGGTGGCCAGGCCACAGAGCAGGGACACCAGGCGCAGCGTCCATTCGTGGGTGCCCAGCAGGACGGTGACCAGTTTCACCAGCACCAGATAACCCACCGGGGCCGCCTGGTTGTTGGCCAGCGGTTCAAAGACCAGCTGCGCAAAACCCCGGTCAACGAACGCCGTCGCCAGCAGGGTTTCGTCGTGCCAGAAGGAGCGGTTGAAGATGAACTGCTGCAGGCGCAGGGTGCTGCCCACGGCAACGATCAGCCAGAGCCACAGGCCGTTCGAACGCAGCAGGTCCCGCACGGCGGGCAAACGGTGTGTGGTCGCTGGTGCGGTGGTGGCCATGGATCTCCCCCGATTCGTCTGGTGTCGGGGCCGATGCCCGCCGCACCGGTGGCGGCGACGGCATGCTCCGCAGAGGCGGCACTATACGCACGCGAACTTAAGAGATCCTTGATTTTCTTAAGGAAAACCCGAGTCTGGGGCTGCTGGCTGCATCGCTTTCTGAAGGCCCATCGAATTTCTGAGCCAGTCAGAAGCAGCGGCGGGGGAACAAGGCGCCAAGCCTCAGCGAGACACTATCTGCAGAGTTGACTCCGGGCTGCTGAGTGGAGCAGTGCCGCACGCCTGGCATGTGACCAGTTGGCGCGTTCACCGGACAGCGGGACCTCCACATCCACGGTGATGTGTGTCGGAAGCATGTCCAACAGTTCGCGAATCGGAAAGCCACCCTCACCTGGAGGTAGCCGGTTGTGGCGTGCCTCACTGGCCAGGTCGGCTTCTGCCGGCGACAGCAGGGGACCATCACACAACTGAACAGTCCCGACTCTTTTGAGTGAGCTCTTTCGCAGAGAGTCAAGACCACCCTCTGATCGCATGAGATGAAGAACGTCGATCACCAAGAAACCATTGGGCCTGTCCACCTTGTCGAGAACCCACATCGCATCTGCCAAAGTCCGAACCCCTTCGCGAAACCGCATGAACTCAAGGTGAACGCTCATTTCCAGAGAGCATGCGAGGTCACACAACTCAGCGAATTTATCGGCGACCACACTCAGGTTCTCATCGTCTCCCGTGCAAAGGATCCGATTCACGCCGATCCCCCTTGCGCGCCGGAGCATTGGCGCCAAACCATGGATGTTGGCGTGCCTGTGCAGAGACACCACCTCGATCACATCGACAACCACGCCGGTGTCGATCATGGCCGTTCGGATCGCCTCCAGCTCGCCCCCTCTCTCTGGAAGAGGGTATTCGATGCCACCGGCAACGGCGGCCTGCGTGCGAAGTCCCACCGAATTGAAACCGGCCTCCGCAGCCACGCGAATCAGTTGCGCCGGCGCAAGGTCGAGGAATCCCAGTGGGGCCAGACCAATCAGAGGTCGGTTGGAGGTGGATGCGGAAGTCATGGACGCCGGCCTCAAGGCATGACCTGTCCACCATTGACCTCGATCGTCTGCCCCGTGACATAGCCGGACAGCAAATCGGAGGCGAGGTACAGGAACGCGCCCACACACTCTTCAGCCGTGCCCAGACGCTTCATGGGAATGGACGCCTTGAATGACTCGAGCATCTCGGGGGTTGAGAACTCATCCTGCAGAGGCGTGTGAATGACCCCTGGGGCCACCGCATTGACACGGATGTGGTCAGCGACCAGTTCGCGCGCCAAGCCGCGCGTGACGGTGCTCATGAAGCCTTTGCTTCCCGCGTACAGCAGCGAGCCCGGTCCACCGCCGTTTCGCGCTGCGGCCGAGGTGACATTGATGATTGCTCCCCCGCCCTGGCTGCGCATCAACGGCGCCGCCTCACGGATGAACGTGATGGCGGAGCGCGCATTGACGTGCAGCACGTCATCGAAAAAGCCATCGGATTGCTCTTCAAAAGGCACGCGCTTGATCAGGCTCCCCGCGTTGTTGACCAGCACGTCGATGCGACCGAACTTCTGTTTCACCTGCGCCATGCAGCTGCGGATGGCGTCGCAGTCGCGGACATCGGCAGCGACCAGCATCGCCTCGCCGCCCGCGGCCTCGATGGCCGATGCCACTTCCTGCGCCGGCCCTGCGGAACGGTTGTAGTGAACAGCCACCTTCATGCCTTGCGCGCCGAATGCACGCGCCACTGCCGCGCCAATACCCAGGCTGGCACCGGTCACCAGGGCGACCTTTCCGCACAGGTCAGGGATACGCAAATCCACTGGTTTCGATTGTTTGTTCATCGGCTCAAATCCAGAAAAATGGGTTAACCATGCAGCCACCGTGCGGGTACGGTGACAAGAGAAGGGAACAGCACAAGCAGGAACAACACGACGAACTGCGCGACCATGAATGGCCACACGCCTCGGGTCACCTGGTCCATGCTGACTTTGCCGACGCCAGCGACCGTGCTCAGCACCGTGCCCACGGGTGGCGTGATCAGGCCGATCGAGTTGTTGATCATGAACAGCACACCAAAGTAGACCGGGTCGATGTCTGCGGCTTTCACCAGCGGCATGAGCACCGGGGTCAGGATCAGGATCGTCGGTGCCATGTCCATGGCAGTGCCCACCACGATCGTGAGCACCATGATGGCCAGCAGCAGCATCGTCGGGTTGTCCAGCAGAGGCTGCAAAAGGGACACTACCTCGGACGGCAGGTTGGCCACCGTGATCATCCAGGCAGAGACCATCGCCGCCGCCACGAGGAACAGGATCACCGCCGTCGTCTCCGCAGCGGAAAGGAACAAGCGGTACAGCTGCGACAGCTTGAGTTCCTTGTAGATGACGGTCGACACGAACAGCGCATAGACAGCAGCCACAACCGCGGCCTCGGTGGGCGTGAACACGCCGAACTTGAGGCCGACGATGATGATGACGGGCAATACCAGTGCAAACGTCGCTTCCTTGAAGGCCGCCCATACCTCGCCCAAACTGGCTTTGGGAGCCACCGGCAGGTCTTCCTTGCGGACCAGCCACCACCACGTCATCCACAAGGCGCCGGCAAGCAGGAGCCCCGGGAAAATGCCTGCGAGGAACAGCTTCGAGATGGACACGTTGGCGGCCACCCCGAAGATCACGAAGCCGATGCTCGGCGGGATGATGGGCGCAATGATGCCGGCGGATGCGAGCAGCCCGGCAGAGCGCGCCTTGTCGTAGCCGGCGCGGTGCATCATGGGCAGCAGTAGGGCCGCCAGTGCTGCGGCATCGGCAACTGCCGAGCCGGAGAGGGCGGCCATAAGCACCGCCGCCATGATGCCGACGTAGCCCAGCCCACCGCGGAAGTGACCGAAGAGCGTCAGGGCGAACGCCACGATGCGCCGGGAGAGGCCACCTGCATTCATGATCTCGCCGGCGAGCATGAAGAATGGAACCGCCAGAAGCGGGAAGCTGTTGGCTCCCTCCAGCGTGTTCTGGGCCAGAATCTGGGCGTCGAACATGTCCATGTGCCACATCAGCGCGGCGCCGCAGAACAGCAAGGCGAACGCAATGGGCACGCCGGCGAGCATGGCGCCCAGCAAGGCCGCCAGAAAGATGCTGATGGTCATTCCTTTACTCCGCTGAACCGCGTGATTGGTCGCGGGGCATTTCTTCCGATTCGCGCACGCCGATCAGGTCGGCGTCCGAGAGCTGGCCCGTCAGCAGCTTCCAGAGTTCGTGTGCAAGGATCAGGGTTGCGGCGACAGCAAACACCACGCCACTGCCATAGAACCAGACCATAGAGACCTGCATGACGGAGCTGGTGGTGTCCAGGTTGATCTCGGCCTGCTGCAGGGCGCCGCGGAACATCAGCCAGCACAGGTACAGCATCAACACATGGGACAGAACGAGGCAGACCTTCCGCCCCGCCACCGGCAGTCGCACCAGCAAGGCATCTGTTCCAAGGTGAGCGTGCTTGCGGACCGCCACGACGGCACCCAGGAAAGTCAGCCAGACAAACAGCCAGCGCGACAGTTCCTCAGACGCTGTGATGCCCGAGTTGAAGCCGTACCGCAGCACCACATTGCCGAAGACCATCACGACCATCATGGCGAGGAAAAGCACCATGAGAAATGAACAGCCTTTGCAGATCCAGTCGATGAGTTTTTGCATGAATTGACGTCCCCATGTCTGTCACTTTCTCAGGGGGTGGCAGTGCACTGCCACTCCCCGGGCGATGCCGCCTTTATTTGATCGCTGCGCGAACCTTCTCGATTTCAGCGCGGTAGATCTTGACGATGGAAGGGTCGTACGAGGCCGCGAACTTCTCCGCCACAGGCTGGGTCAGCTCGCGCATCTTGCTGAGCGTGGCGGCCGGCACGTCGTTGATCTGCATGCCCGCCTTTTCCAGCTCCTTGCGCGCCACCACCGCCGCTTCACGGCTGATCTTGCGTTGGTACGCCCCTGCCTCGAGTGCGGCGTCCTGGATGATCTTTTTCTCTTCGGCGGACAGCTTGTCCCAGGTCTTCTTGCTGATGAAGACCGGGTTGGCCGTGTAGACGTGGTTGGTCACACTCAGGTACTTCTGCACCTCGTTGAACTTGCTGGTCAGGATGACGGAGTAGGGGTTCTCCTGAGCGTCCATCGCTTTGGACTCCAGCGCACCGTACAGCTCGGGGAAGGCCATCGGCACCGGGTTTGCTCCGAGTGCGGTGAAGCTCTCGATGAACAACGGATTGGGGATCACCCGCAGCTTCAGACCTTTGAGGTCTTCCACATTCGTGATGGGCTTGCGGCTGTTCGTGAAGTTACGGAAACCGGTTTCCCAGAAGTCCAGGCCCACCATGCCTTTCTCGGGAAGGCGGGCCATCAGCGCGGCGCCAAAGGGGCCGTTCACCAGTGCGTCCACCTGTTCTGCTTTGGCGAAGGAGAACGGAATGTCCAGCAGAGTGAATTCCTTGACGACGCCGCCCAGCACCGTGGCGGACGGCATGGCCAAGTCCTGGATGCCACCCTGCACGGCGCTCATCTGCTGCGCTTCACCGCCGACCACGCCACCGCCGAGTTCCTGCACCTTGATCTTGCCGCCGCTCTTTGCTGCGACGATTTCGCCGAACTTCTGGATGCCCAGCGAAATCGGATGGCCTGGCTGCACCACATGCCCAAACCGCAGAGTGCGCTCTTGAACCTGTGCCGTTGCGGCGGCACAGACTGCGGCGAGTGCGGTCATGGCAATGAGGTTTCGAATTTTCATGGTTGTCTCCTGAGAATGGCCCGGTTGGGCTGTTGGTGAAAAGGTGTGTCAGGGACGCAAGATGATCTTGCTGCCTTCGCGGCGCTCGACCATTTCCAGCGCACGCTGAAACTCGCTGAATCCGACTTCGTGTGTGACGAGCCTGAGGACGTCTGACACCACGCGGGGCAATACATTCATCATCAGAGACCAGGTGGTCTCGTTGTAGCCACGCGAGCCAATGAGGGCGAGTTCTTTCAGGACGATGGGCGTGCTCTTGAGGACGCTCTCGCCGTGGCACAAGCCGATCAGTCCCACACTGCCGCCGCGGCGTGTCATGGCAACGGCGGTGTCCAGCGTGCTCGCCACGCCACTGGTTTCGTAGACGACGTCCGCGCCGTCCGACTGCAGGGTGCGCAACACCGAAAGGGGGTCCTGCTCGTCGATATTGACGGCCACGGCGCCGATGTCTTGCGCCATGCGCAGGCGGCCGGCATCCGCGGCCACGCCTGTAACCATGACATGCCGGGCACCCGCGGCAATGGCCAGCGTCGCGCAAAGAATGCCAATGGGGCCAGCACCAATGACCGCGACGACGTCACCAGAACGGACAGGCACGCGTTCCAGCACGGCATGCGTGGCCACGGACAGTGGTTCCAACAGGGGGGCGACCGCGCTGTCGATACCGGCTGGCAGGGGGTGTGCATTCCATTCCGGAACACTCACGAATTCTGTCCAGCCACCGTTGATGCGCCCGCCCATCAGGCGGCGGTCATCACACAGCGTGGGTCGTCCCATGCCGCAGTAACGGCAATGCCCGCAAGCGATCTGCGGATTGACCGCCACCACCATGCCGGGCCGGACGCGCGAACTGTCTGACTCCACAACGGTGCCCGCGAACTCGTGCCCGACGATCAGAGGAAACGCAGGCGCGTATTGCCCGACCACGGCCTCGTGCCATTTCCAGATGGCCACATCCGTCCCGCAGATGCCACCCGCCGATATGCGGATGAGGACTTCACCGGGTTTGCGCACCGGCTCGGGAACGGCAATCAGCGACATTGCGCCAGGTTCAGGTCTCAGTTTGGCAATTGCTTTCATGGGGTGTCAGTTCGGTTGGGTTGACGGGACGACCTGGCCGCGAGCACCGTGGCATAGGCGAACACAACGGCGGGTCCCAGATTGATGCCCGGGCCAGGGTATGCATCGCCCATGACCGACTGCATGTCGTTGCCAGCGGCGTAGAGGCCGGGGATGGGATCTCTGCCGCTGAGCACGCGGCCGTCCGCGTCGGTCACCAGACCGACGCTGGCCGCGATGTCTCCCGGCTGCAGCTGGACCGCGTAAAACGGCGCTTGCCCGATGACGCCCAGCGTGGGGTTGGGCGTGACTTTCGAATCGCCCAGGTTTCGCTGGTAGCTCGTGCTGCCTCGTTGAAAGTCGCTGTCCACGCCATCCCTGGCAAAGCTGTTCATGCGTTCGACGGTGGCGCTCAGAACCGCGGGGTCCATGCCGAGCCGCCGGGCCAGAGAGGCGAGGTCCGGCGCCTCCACCAGGTACCCGTCTTTCAGGAAGGGATGCAGGCCACGACCTCCAGGCCGGACCATGCCGAGACCATATTTCACGAGTGCCTTGCGGTCCGCAATCAGGTACGCCCTGGATCTGCCCTGGCCCTGTGCCAGCAGGCTTTCGCCAAACAGGTGATAGGAACGGCTTTCATTCAGGAAACGCCGGCCCTCCGCGTTGACGACCACAGTGCCCGGCTTGGCGCGATCGAGAACGAAGTGCGGGAACACGGCCTTGCTGCCGTCCGCCCGGGACCGCACCGAGACCGGCGCCCAGAACGCTGCGCTGCGCCCAGGCTCGCTCAGCCTGGCGCCCATCTCGATGGCCTGGTCGAGCAAGGCGCCGGGCGAGTTGCCGGTGCGCGGCGAATGGGTGACGCCAGACGGGATCAGCCGACGCCGGTACACGGGGTGGTCGTTGAAGCCGCCACCGGCGAGCACGACGCCGTGGCGGGCACGGAGCTGCACCGACCGGTCCTGGATGGTGACCGTCAGGCCTTCCACCCGCCCGTCGCGCTCCATCAGGTGTTCCGCATGCGCCTCGGTCCAGATGGGAACCTGTCTTTTCTGCAGCGAAAGCAGCAGTCGGCCGACCAGCGCATTGCCCAACACGAGGCGCGCGCCTCGCGGGTACCGCAGCCGGTCACCGGCGTGGCGCCATACCAGCTTGATCGAGTGGGCCAGGGACGACAGCGACCTGTTCATGTTCAACAGGTGATGGATGTCCACTCGATCCACCATCATTCCGCCCAGCACGGTGAACTCGGGAATGGGCGGACGCACCAGGGACAGCGCCTTGCCGAGCTGGCGGCCGTCGAAGGGCAGGCACTCCAGGACCCGGCCCCAGGTGCTTGCATCCGGCAACTCCGACAGGTAGTCCGGATGGTGAGGGAAGGCGCGCATGCGCACATCGGTGTGCTCTTCCAGAACCTGGACGGCCTTGGGCCCCAGATCGATAAAGCGCTGTCGCAAGGCGGCGGGTGAGCGGCCGCCCGTGGCGTGCTCCAGGTAGTTCGCTGCCTTGAGCGGCGTATCGCCGGAGCCCTTGCCCAGATGCGTGTTGGGAATCCACAGGGCCCCCGCAGACCATGCACTGGTGCCCCCCACCCATTTGGTGCGCTCCACGAGCAGCACGCTCATGCCCTCGATTGCAGCGAACAGCGCGGTGGCCATGCCGGCGCACCCTGCACCCACGACCACCAGGTCGTAGTCCGTCTTGCCTTCGTGCATGCGGTGTGTCATCCGGCTCGTCTTCTCAGGCATGTGGATGGTCGGTCAGCACCATGTCTGCGCCCTTTTCGGCGACCATCAGCGTCGGTGCGTTCGTGTTGCCCAACGTGCAGGAAGGCATGACCGATGCGTCGATCACCCGAAGCCCTTGCACGCCCCGAACCCTGAGCCGTGAGTCGACCACGGCGGTTTCGTCGCCCATGCGGCAGGTGCCGACCAGGTGGTATCCCGAGACCCCCTTGCTGCGTGCATAGTCCAGCCACTCCTCGTCGGTGGTGGTCTGGATGCCTGGCAAGGTCTCTTGCACACCCCATCGACGCAGGGCGGGCATGTCGAATATCCGGCGCGCCAGGCGCAGGCCGCTGAGCAAGGCTTCCTGATCACCTGCAGCGTGCAGGTAGTTCGGGGAAATGCCCGGGGCATCGGCCGCATTCGGGGTCAGCGCTTGGACCGTTCCGGCGCTGCTGGGGTAGGACTGGTAGACGTTGATCGTCATGCCCCCCAGCCGCTCCAGTGAGTAGGTGCCCGGCTCGAAGCTGGCAGGCGCGAAACTCAGCTGGAGGTCCGGTGTCGAGCGATGCTCGCTGCTGCGGGCGAAGGCGGCGCAGGTGCTGGCGCCGAGCGTCAGCAGGCCGTTCCCCCGGAGCACGTATTTGAGAAGCTCCGCACCCAGGGCCAGGCCGCGCGTTCGCTCGTTGAGCGTACCGATCCCGCGCACACGTTGGGTCAATCGCACAGAGTAGTGGTCGCGCAGGTTGGCACCGACGGCAGGCGAGTCCAGCACCACCGGGACGCCGAGCGATTGAAGCAGGGCGCCAGGACCGATGCCCGACAGCTGCAACAACTGGGGTGAGCGGACCGAGCCACATGCCACGATGACCTCGCGGCGTGCCTTGACGCGCAGCACGCCGGCGGGGGATTTCAACTCCGCCCCCACTGCGCGTCGGCCTTCGAACAGCACCCGCAATGCCAGAGAGTTGGTCAGCACGTCCAGATTGCGTCTTCCGCGGGCGCTCCTCAGATACGTCTGAGCCGGACCATGGCGGAACCGGCCCAGCCGATTCTGGTGAAAGGCCGCGGCCCCTTCGCGCTGCGTGCCGTTCAGGGTGGGGTTGACGGTCAGACCGGCTTCGGCACACGCGCCCAGGAAGGCGGCGTTGAGAGGGTGTTTTTCGAGGAAACCGGAGACCGGCAGCGGGTGATCAGGACGGGCGCCGTCGATGTTTTCTATCTGCTCGTAGTAGGGCAGCACCTCGTCGAACGACCACCCCTGGCAGCCCTGCGCCACCCATTGGTCGTGCTCTGCGGGCGCGGAGCGCACATAGAGCATTCCGTTCAAGCTGCCTGTTCCACCCAGCATCTTTCCCTGGGGAAGGGCAATCGCGCGTCCGTTGTAGGTGGCCGCTGGCTGCGTCTTGTAGCGCCAGCTCACCGACGGGTTGTCGATCAGTCGCAGAAAGCCTGCGGGCACATGGATGAACGGATTGCGGTCAGCGGGACCGGCCTCAACGAGCAGGACCTGATGCCCGCTGCGGGCGGACAGCCGGTTTGCAAGAACACATCCAGCACTACCACCACCCAGCACCAGAAAGTCGACCTCTCGATCCCACGGCATCTTGACGTCGGTCATATGCAAGCTTCCACCCATCTCACGCCACCCAGGCTGCAGGCATGACACACGTCCCGCCCAATGCCCCCGCTTGCCTCACGCGACATCCGCTGGGGTCGCCGAGAAAGACACGCTGTAGAGCGCTCTGGCCAACCCGGTCTGGGCGCCGCGCTGGGTCAGCGAAACTTCACTCAGATCCGTGTCCGACAGGTTTTGCAGCACCGTGCGGTCGTACCCCACTGCGACGAAGACCCAGTCGGCCACCTTGTCGCCGCCCCGGATTTTTTGTTCCGTCGTCTGCGCGATGGAGGGGGCTTCGTGGCGCAGCAGGTGCCCGCCCACACAACCCGGCAGATCCGCCAGGCGCTGGCAGACCTCTTTGAGGAAGGCGCGCAGGGACTCGTCGCAACCCGGCTGGGGGGACAGCCTCACCGTCAGCGCATGGCGGGCCACGCCGGCGCCCGCCGACTCCAGCACCCTGCACTGGCTGCGCACCATGTTGCGATGGTGCGGCATCATTTTGGTGGACCATGGAGTGGGCGCATTCAGGCGAGCCAGGTAATCCGGGGAGGACAGGACCTCGAAGGACTCGAGTTCGTAGATCTGGAACACGCCGTCGCCGCCGTCGGCGTTGCTCCACCGGGTGGCCCGCTTGAAGCCGGGAATGCCCAGGCGTTCACGGAAATGCTCATGTGAATGCCAGTCCTGAAACTCGGCATTCATGTCGGGCGCCATGTCCCACCACATGGCGAGCGCTGCCTTGCCCGTCAGCGCCATGCCGACTCCTCTTGGCCACGCGGACCTTGAGTGCGACCCATCACCAGGCCCTTTGTTATCGCGGCTGTCCTCATTGCTTGTTGTCTCCTGTGCTTGCTCTCGCATTTGAAGCAGGCGCATCTTACACAAATGTTGAAAGCTTTTCAAAAAAAACATATCATTCAAATTTTGAAAGATACCTCTTATAAAAAGGATGGCAAATGAGTGGAGCAATGCAGAAGACGCTCGAGATACTTGAGTACCTCACGGACTATCCCGATGGCGCGGCCCTCGCACAGATCGCGACGGACCTCAACCAGCTGCGCAGCGGATGCCATCGCACCCTGCAGGAACTGATCAAGTACGGGTATGTCAGGCAGTTGCCGCAGCGCGGTGACTACGCGCTGACAACGAAGATGGCGTCGATGGGCCTGAGCTTTCTCAGCAAGTCGGGGGTGGTCGACATCGCTCAGCCTGTTCTGAACCGCCTCGCGGCCACCACGGAAGAGCTGGTCCGGCTGGCCATCGTCGACGGCGAGCGTCTGACCTTGGTGGCGAAGGCGCAGGGCGCGAAATCCGGCCTGCTTTACGACCCCGATATGGGCCTGAACCTGCGTCTCTCCTGCAGTGCTGCAGGCCACGCCTGGTTGATGACGCTGCCGGAAGATCTGGCGATTGACTACGTCACCCGTCAGGGCATGGGAAACCCCAAGCACTACGGGCCCAATGCGCCCACCAGCATCAAGGCGCTCATGAAGATGCTCGACACGCATCGAAAGCGTGGGTACAGCATCATCCAGGACACCTATGCCCCAGGCATGAACTCGATGGCTGCTCCCGTTCGAAAGGGCAATGAACCGACGACCGGCGTCATCGTCATCGCAGGCCCATCGGCCCGTCTTACGCTGAAGCGAATGCTTGACTTCGGACCAGCGCTGCTTCAGGCCTCAGACGAGTTGGCTGTGGGAGGCGATGCATCTCCTCTTCTGAAATCAGCCAACCTCGGAACCTGGGGCAACGTGGTGGAGAAGCCCGCGCCCAACACAGTGAGACGTCTTCGTTGAGCATGGCACCCACACCACGCGACGGGGGCGTGCGTTGCGCCTTCCCCAGTCAGGACCTGCTGGGTGAGACGCCGCTCTGGTGTGTCGAGACGCAGTCGCTCTTGTGGCTGGATATCGACAATGGCAGGCTGCAGCGCTGGCATCCCACGTCGGGTCGACATGATGTTTTCACGTTTGGCGCTGGATACGCGGGTACGTTGGCGTTGACGCGCGATCCCGGCTGCGTCCTGCTGGGGCTTGATCTTGCGCTGCATCTGTTCCACCTGGGTACCGGTGAGCAGAATCTGCTCTGCCAGGTGGAGCCGCCTGAACGCGACAACCGCCTCAACGATGGAAGGTGCGACGCCAAAGGGCGGTTGTGGGTCGGCACCATGGACAATCAGCTCCATCGCCCCAACGGCAGCTTCTACCGCATCGATCCCACTGGTGCGGTTGAGCGCCAGTTCGACGGTGTCATTGTCTCCAACACCGTGGCTCTGTCTCCCACGCAGGACACACTGTATTTTTCAGACACGCGACGCTTCACCACCTGGCAGTTTTCGTTCGACCTGGGCAGGGGCGCCCTGTCGGACCGCAAGACCTTCACGGATCACTCGGTGGCCCGGGTTCGACCCGACGGGGCATGTGTGGACGCTGAAGGGTTCATCTGGGTTGCGCATTTCGGGTCGGGTCGGGTCGTCCGCCATGCACCATCTGGAGCCGTTGATCGGGTGATTGAGCTTCCAGTCACAAACCCCACCTGTGTCTGCCTGGGCGGTCCTCACCTGAAGACCTTGTTCATCACCTCTGCACGGAAGTTCCTCAGCCGACCGCAGCTTCAAAAAGAGCCGTTGGCCGGCTCCGTCCTGGCGGTGAATGTGGATGTGCCAGGACTGCCAGAGCACCGCTTCGGATACACCGGTCAGCCAGTCAGAGGGCGTGGTGACGCCTCCTTGAGACCCTGACTCGGTCGGAAACAGAGGTTTAGGAGAAGCGGGTAGGAGAGGGACGGAAACAAAAATGCGGCCCGGAGGCCGCATTCTTCCTGATGTCCTGGCGGAGACGGTGAGATTCGAACTCACGGACCCTTGCGGGTCGGCGGTTTTCAAGACCGCTGGATTAAACCACTCTCCCACGTCTCCGGAGTGGGCGGCATTGTAGCCGCCTGCGTGCTCAGTTCGAGGCTGAGGCGGTCAGCATGCCGCGCTGTTCGATGAAGCGCACCACGTCCTGCACGCCGTCCAGGGTCTTGAGGTTGGTCATCACCCAGGGCTTGCGCGCGGTGTCCGGCCGCATGCGCGCGGTGTCCTGTTTCATCACCTCCAGGTCGGCGCCCACGTGCGGGGCCAGGTCGGTCTTGTTGATGACAAACAGGTCGCTCTTGGTGATGCCGGGGCCGCCCTTGCGCGGGATCTTCTCGCCGGCCGCCACGTCGATCACGTAGATGGTGAGGTCGCTCAGCTCGGGGCTGAAGGTGGCGGCCAGGTTGTCGCCGCCGGACTCGACGAACACGATGTCGGCGTCCGGGAAGTCGCCGAGCATGCGGTCGATGGCTTCGAGGTTGATGGAGCAGTCCTCGCGGATGGCGGTGTGGGGACAGCCGCCTGTTTCGACGCCCATGATGCGTTCGGCCGGCAGCGCGCCGCTGACGGTGAGCAGGCGCTGGTCTTCCTTGGTGTAGATGTCGTTGGTGATGGCGACGAGGTCGTAGCGCTCGCGCATGGTCTTGCACAGCATTTCGAGCAGCGTGGTCTTGCCGGAGCCGACGGGGCCGCCGATGCCCACGCGCAGCGGGGGCAGGGTCTTGGTGCGGTTCGGGATGTGGTGCAGGGCGGTCATCGTGGGCGTCTTCAGGAACGGAAAAGCCTTGAATACTGGGTTTCGTGGCGGGCGCTGAGGATGGCGAGCAGGGGCGTGAAGGCCTGGCGGTCTTCGTCGCCCAGCGCCATCGCGTGGGCCACGGCGGCGGGGATGTCGGCCACCAGGCGCGCCAGCATGCGCTGGCCCGCGCTCTGGCCCAGCGGCACCGACTTGATGGCGGCCTGCACCATGTTCTCGGCCCAGCCGAATGCGAAGCCGGCCAGGCTGTCGGCCAGGGCGGCGCCCGAGGTCGCGGCGGCGCAGGCCATGGCGACCGGGTAGGCGGGCGGCTGCAGGTCGGCGGCCTGCAGGCGCTGCAGCACACCGCCGCCCAGTTCACCCAGCGACTGCGCCCAGGCCTGCAGCGAGCGGCCCATCTGTTCGGTCTGCAGGCGGAATTCTTGGGTCTCCCGGGTGCTGAGCACCCATTGATTGAGCACACGGATGCGGGCCAGGTCATGGGCCCGCCAGGCGGGAATGGCCTGTGCCACCACCGCCAGGTCGCTGCGCGCGAGCGAGAGATGCAGCTGGTCGGTGAGCCAGCCGGCGGCGCTGGCCTCGTCGTGCACCAGCCCGGCGTCCACCGCCGCTTCCAGGCCTTCGGAATACGAGAAGCCGCCGACCGGCAGGGCCGGCGAGGCGAGCCAGAGCGTTTGCAGCAGGCCGGCCGCCACGCTGGCCGGGGCGTCAGCCGTGGTCGTGGGCATGCGCGGGGTGGTGACCGTGACCATGGTCGTGCCCATGGTGATCGTGGTCATGGCTGTGGCCGTGTCCAGGGGTCGCGGCGTACGCGCCGCCCTCGGGTTCGAACGGCTCGCGCACCTCGGCCACGTTCAGGTGCATGGCGCGCAGCATGTCGGCCAGCACGTGGTCGGGCTCGATCTTGAGGTGGTCGGGCCGCAGCTCGATCGGCACGTGGCGGTTGCCCAGGTGGTAGGCGGCGCGCATGAGATCGAAGGCGGGGTCGTGGTCGTGACCGTGGTGGTGGTCGGTGCAGGCGGTGATGCGCAGCACCGGTTGTGGCGCGGCGATCACGCGCAGCAGCGAACCGTCCTGCGTGATCAGCACGTCACCGCCACGCACCACGGTGCCGCGCGGCAGGAACACGCCGACGCGGCGGCCGTCCGAGGACTCGGCGTCGAAGCGGCTTTTCTGACGGACATCCCAGTCGAGCGTGACGGTGGCGGCGCGGCGCACCAGCACCGGCGCCAGGCCCTTGCCCTGTGGGACGAGTTTGGAGACTTGGAGCATGGAACTTCCCTGTTTTGCTATCAAAACAGGAAGTATCGCTGCGCCATCGGAAGTTTGCTGGCGGGCTCGCAGGTCAGCAGCATGCCGTCGGCGCGCACGGTGTAGCGCTGCGGGTCGATCTCCATCACCGGCAGGTAGCTGTTGTGCACCATGCTCGCCTTGGTCACGCCACGGCAGCCCTGCACCGCCACGGTGGTCTTGGCCAGACCGTAGCGCTGCGCCACCCCGGCGGCCTGCGCGGCCTGCGAGACAAAGCTCAGGCTGCCTTTGGCGAGCGCGCTGCCGAAAGCGCCGAACTGCGGCCGGTAGTGCACCGGTTGCGGGGTCGGGATGGAGGCATTGGGGTCGCCCATGGCGGCCAGCGCGATGCTGCCGCCCTTGAGGACCAGCGCGGGCTTGACGCCGAAGAAGGCCGGTTTCCAGATCACCAGGTCGGCCCATTTGCCGACTTCGAGCGAACCCACGATGTGCGACATGCCGTGTGCGATGGCCGGGTTGATCGTGTACTTGGCGATGTAGCGCTTGACGCGGAAGTTGTCGTTGCGGCTGCTGTCCTCGGGCAGCGAGCCGCGCTGCGCTTTCATCTTGTCGGCCGTCTGCCAGGTGCGGATCACCACCTCGCCCACGCGCCCCATGGCCTGGCTGTCGCTGCTCATGATGCTGATCGCGCCCAGGTCGTGCAGGATGTCCTCGGCCGCAATCGTCTCGCGGCGGATGCGGCTCTCGGCGAAGGCCAGGTCCTCGGGAATCGACGCGTCCAGGTGGTGGCAGACCATCAGCATGTCGACGTGTTCGTCGAGCGTGTTGACGGTGTAGGGCATGGTCGGGTTGGTGGACGAAGGCAGGAAGTTGGCCTCGCCCACCACGCGGATGATGTCGGGTGCGTGGCCGCCGCCGGCGCCTTCGGTGTGGAAGGCACACAGCGTGCGGCCCTTGGTCGCGGCGATGGTGTCTTCCACGAAGCCGGACTCGTTGAGCGTGTCGGAGTGGATGGCGACCTGGGTGTCGGTCTCGTCGGCCACGTCCAGGCAGTTGCTGATGGCACTCGGCGTGGTGCCCCAGTCTTCGTGCAGCTTGAGACCGATCACGCCGGCCTCGATCTGCTCGCGCAGCGGCGCGGGCTGGCTGGCGTTGCCCTTGCCCAGGAAGCCGATGTTCATGGGCAGGCCGTCGGCGGACTGCAGCATGCGTTCGATGTGCCAGGGGCCGGGCGTGCAGGTGGTGGCAAAGGTGCCGGTGGCCGGGCCGGTGCCGCCGCCGAGCATGGTGGTGATGCCCGAGGCCAGGGCCTCGTCCACCTGCTGCGGGCAGATGAAGTGGATGTGGCTGTCGATGCCGCCAGCGGTGACGATGTTGCCTTCGCAGGAAATGATCTCGGTGCCGGCGCCGATGACGATGTCCACGCCCGGTTGCGTGTCCGGGTTGCCGGCCTTGCCGATGGCGACGATGCGGCCGTCCTTGAGGCCGATGTCGGCCTTGACGATGCCCCAGTGGTCGACGATGAGGGCGTTGGTCAGCACCGTGTCCACCGCGCCCTCGGCGCGCGTGCGCTGCGACTGCGCCATGCCGTCGCGGATGGTCTTGCCGCCGCCGAATTTCACTTCTTCCCCGTAGCCACCCGCGGCCAGGGTGAAGTCCTTCTCGACCTCGATGACCAGACCGGTGTCGGCCAGGCGCACGCGGTCGCCGACGGTGGGGCCGAACATGTCGGCATAGGCGCGTTTGGGAATGCTGGCCATGCGGTTACCTGAAGGCTGTCCGGGCGCGGGCTTGAACGGGAATACCGGTGGCGGTAACCGAAGTTCACAACCGTATCTTTTTCAAGCAAACCGTGCCGGCGGTTGATGTTTCAATATTTGCGGTTTGGAGTGGGCCATCTTCAGCATGAACCGTGCCAGTGCGGTGGAGGCGTGAGGGGCAGACGGATGTGGTGGCAGTCAGCAAGCGAGCGTGAGATGGCATTGAGAAACGGTGAGCGGTCTGGGGTTGCGAGGTCGATGGCCTGTGGTTGGGCCGCGGCGGCGCTGTTGCTGGCGATGGGTGTGACCGGTTGCGGAGGCAGCCAGGCCACCGACGAGGGGCCAGGGTTGTCCGAGGCCTCCCGGGGCGCCGATGCGGAGGACGCTCTGGGGACCGATCCCTGGCTCAAGTCCGCGGAGTTGAATGCGGCCGAGGTACAGCAACCGTATGCGGTTGCCGCAGATGCCGCGGGCCCCTTGACGAACATCGTCGCCAAAGCCGTGGCGCCGGTGAACGTGTACCGCTTCTACAACCGCAACAGCGGTGCCCACTTCTACACGGCCAGTGCCACCGAGCGGGACCGGGTGATCGCCACTATCCCCGCCCTCACGTACGAGGGTCAGGCCTTCCAGGCCAGCAGCACGGCAGACAGCGCACTGAGTCCGGTGTACCGGTTCTTCAATGGCCAGACCGGCGTTCATTTCTACACCATCAGCCAGTCGGAGCGCGACCACATCATCGCCACCCTGCCCCAGTTCACCTACGAGGGCGTGGCCTACCACGCCCGCACGGCGGCGGGCACAGGCTTCCGGCCGCTCTACCGCTTCTACGTTGCCAATCGCGGTTTCCACTTTTTCACGACCAGCTCGTCAGAAGCCGGCCAGGTGATCGCCACCCTGCCGCAATACCGGTACGAAGGCGTTGCCTACTACGTGCTCGGGCAGGCCGATCCCCAGCCTCCTGCGGGCGTGGGCTACCAAGGCAACCCGGTGCCCGTGCCGCCGGACGGCGCGGCGGTGGACACCAGCCAGCCCGATCGCGTGATCGGCAGCGGCACCCCTGCCAGCTGCACCGGGCAGGCGGTGGTGGATGCAGTGGCCCTGGGCGGCAAGATCCGGTTCAACTGCGGGCCGAACCCGGTCACCATCACCCTGCCGAGCACGGCCAAGGTCTTCAACAACCGGCCCGACGTCACGCTCGACGGCGGCGGTCTGGTGACGCTCAGCGGCGGTGACCGCGTGCGCATCCTCTACCAGAACACCTGCGACCCGGCCCAGGTCTGGACCACCTCGCACTGCAACAACCAGGAGACGCCCCGCCTGACGGTGCAGAACATCGGCTTCACGCAGGGCAACTCCACCGGCCAGCTCACCGATGGGGGCGGCGGTGGCGCGATCTTCGTGCGCGGCGGGCAGTTCAAGATCGTCAACAGTGTCTTCACCCGCAACCGCTGCGAGACCACCGGCCCCGACATGGGCGGCGGCGCCGTGCGGGTGCTCAGCATCTACCAGAACCGGCCGGTGTATGTGGTGGGCAGCACCTTCGGCGGTGGGCTGGGCCTGGGCAACAGCTGCTCCAACGGCGGGGCGCTCAGCAGCATCGGCGTGTCCTACAGCGTCTACAACAGCCTGCTCACGCACAACTCGGCGGTGGGCAACGGCGCCAACCCGGCCCGGGCAGGCACCCCCGGCGGCGGCAGCGGCGGTGCCATCTACAACGACGGCAACAGCTTCACGCTGTCGGTCTACGGCAGCATGGTCAGCGACAACTATGGTGTCGAGGGCGGCAGCGCGGTGTTCTATGTGAGCAACGACCGCAGCGGCCTCATGACGCTGTCCAACTCGGTGTTCGTGCGCAACCCGGCCACACGCTTCGGCACCGCCGGGCTGCCGGGCTTCTTTGTGCTGGCCGCGCCCGGCCAGCCGGTGGTGACGAACACCACCATTTCGCACTGAGGCTCAGGCCAGGGGGCCCTGGGTCAGACCGCGGAAGCCGTACACGACTCGGTCGCCGGAGAAATCCACCAGCTCCACCGTGCGCTGCTGGCCGGGCTCGAAGCGCACCGCGGTGCCGCTGGCGATGTTCAGGCGCTTGCCTTGCGCGGCGGCGCGGTCGAAGGACAGGGCCGCGTTGGTCTCGGCAAAGTGGTAGTGCGAACCGACCTGCACCGGGCGGTTGGCGGTGTTCTGCACCACCAGGGTCAGCGTGGCGCGGCCGGGGTTGAGGGCGTGTTCGCCCTCGTCGATCAGGTATTCGCCGGGGGTCATGGCGCGGTGCTCAGAGTTGGGCAAACAGGTACAGGCCGGCGCCGCCGAGCGCAGCGCCCAGCCCCCCCAGGGCCATGCCCCGGCGTTCGCCGAGCAGGCGCCGGATGGCCAGGCCCACACCCACGCCGCCGATGTGCAGGGCGGCGGTGGTCAGCAGGAAGCCGGCGGCGTAGCCGGCGAAGCCGGTGGCGGGGGTTTCCGAGCCGTGGGCGAGGCCGTGCAGCGCGGACGCCATGGCGATCAGCCCCAGGCCCAGGGCCGGCGGCAGGGGCCGGGTGGCGATGGCCAGCATCAGCCCGAACAGCACCACCGACAGCGCGACGCCCTGTTCCAGATAGGGCAGGGTCAGACCCATGGTGCCGGCCAAGGCGCTGAGCACCAGCGCCAGCAGGAAGGTCGCGGGGCCTTGCCAGGCCTTGCCCGCCGGCAGGGCCGAGACCGACCACACGCCCACGGCCACCATGGCCAGCAGGTGGTCCAGGCCGAAGGGGTGGACCAGGCCTTCCATCAGGCTGTGGGTGCCGTGGCCGGTGTGGGCCTGGGCGGCGAGGGCGGTGGTGGCCAGTGCGGCGGTGAACAGGGATTTGGGGAGCCGTTTCATGGGTGCCTCTGCGGTGGAGTCAAGGTATCGGAGTGTGAACGGTCACCAGTTTCGTGCCGTCCGGGAAGGTGGCTTCGACCTGGATGTCGGGAATCATCTCGGGCACGCCCTCCATCACGTCGTCGCGCGTGAGCACGGTGCGGCCTTCGCTCATCAGCTGGGCCACGGACTTGCCGTCGCGGGCGCCTTCCATCACGGCGGCGCTGATCAGGGCCACGGCTTCCGGGTAGTTGAGCTTGAGGCCGCGCGCCTTGCGCCGCTCGGCCAGCAGGGCGGCGGTGAAGATCAGCAGCTTGTCTTTTTCACGCGGAGTCAGTTCCATTTTTCGCTTCGCTCAATATGCGCGTGCGGCCACAGATGCGGGCCGAACACTCGGGGTCAGTTCCATGGCGGGTCTCGGATGATCTGAAAGCGGGTTGAGCAAAACCCGTGCCCTCCCGGGGCCGGCACGAAAGCTGCACAAACCACCGCGTGAACCCAAGGCCCGATCCAGCTCCACCCCAGCGCATCATCAAGGTGCGCCGCGACTACAACAGCTGGGTCGGCCGCGAGACCATGGAGGACTACGCGCTGCGCTTTACGCCGCAGCGTTTCCGCCAGTGGAGCGAATGGCGGGTGGCGAACACGGCGTTTGGCGCGGCCTCTTTCCTGATCCTCGAAGCGGTGGGCGCTACGCTGCTGGTGCAGGTCGGCTTCGTCAACGCCTTCTGGGCCATCCTCGCCACCGGCCTCATCATCTTTCTGGCCGGCCTGCCGATCAGCGTCTACGCCGCGCGCTACGGCGTCGACATGGACCTGCTCACCCGCGGCGCCGGCTTTGGTTACATCGGCTCCACCATCACCTCGCTGATCTACGCCAGCTTCACCTTCATCTTCTTCGCGCTCGAAGCGGCGGTGATGGCCTACGCCCTGGACCTGGCGCTGGACATCCCGCCGGCCTGGGGCTATCTGATCTGCGCCCTGGTGGTCATCCCCCTGGTGACCTACGGCGTGTCCATCATCAGCCGCTTCCAGGTCTGGACCCAGCCGCTGTGGCTGGTGATGATGGTCGTGCCCTTCGTGGCGGTCTGGACGCTCGATCCGGGTGCGTTTTCCAATGTGGTGCATTACGGGGGCGAAAGTGGTGCGGGCATCGCATTTGACTGGCACCTGTTTGGTGCGGCATTGACCGTGGGCATCGCGCTCATCACGCAGATGGGCGAGCAGGCCGACTACCTGCGCTTCATGCCCGCGCGGCAGGCGGGCCGGCCGCTGCGCTGGTGGGCCGGTGTGCTGGCGGGCGGGCCGGGCTGGGTGGTGCTGGGCGTGCTCAAGATGCTGGGCGGCGCGCTGCTGGCCTACCTGGCCATCAGCCACATGGTGCCCACCGAGCGCGCGGTCGACCCCAACCAGATGTACCTGGCGGCCTACGAATACGTCTTCCCCAACTACGGCTGGGCGGTGGCGGCGACGGCGCTGTTCGTCGTGGTCTCGCAGCTCAAGATCAACGTCACCAACGCCTACGCCGGCTCGCTGGCCTGGAGCAACTTCTTCTCGCGCCTGACGCACAGCCACCCGGGTCGCGTGGTCTGGGTGGTGTTCAACACCCTGATCGCTTTCATGCTGATGGAGATGGAGGTGTTCCGTGCGCTGGGAGAGGTGCTCGGTCTCTACAGCAACATCGCCATCGCCTGGATCATGGCGGTGGTGGCCGACCTGGTGATCAACAAGCCACTGGGCTGGAGCCCCAGGGGCATCGAGTTCAAACGCGCGCACCTGTACGACATCAACCCGGTCGGCGTGGGCGCGATGGGCCTGGCCTCGGTGCTGTCGATCACGGCGCACATGGGCCTGATGGGCGCAGGCGCCCAGGCCTTCTCGGCCGTGATCGCGATGGTGACGGCGCTGATCACTTCGCCGCTGATCGCGTGGGCGACCAAGGGCCGTTACTACATCGCCAGGGCTGCTCAGTCCAGCACACACCGCGGAACCGGCTCCGCCGGGCCGCTGGTGTGGCCCCCCTTCCAGGGGGGTGACGCCGCAGGCGGCGCGGGGGGTACACACAAGTGTGTGATCTGCGAACGCGACTACGAAGGCCCCGACATGGCCCACTGCCCCGCCTACCAGGGGCCGATCTGCTCGCTCTGCTGCACGCTGGACGCGCGCTGCGGCGACCTGTGCAAACCGCAGGCGCGGCTGTCGGTGCAGTGGCAGTCAGCGCTGCGCACGGTGCTGCCGCAGCGGGTCTGGCCGTACCTGGAGGCGGGCCTGGCCCACTACCTCTTGCTGATGCTGGTGATCGCACCGGTGCTGGCGGCGGTGCTCGGGCTGCTCTACCGCCAGCAGGTCGAGGGGCTGGGACAGGGCGTCGCCGCGGTCGGCGACGTGGGCCTGCTCGACGCGGCGCTGCGCTCGGGCTTTCTGCGCGTCTACGCGGTGCTGCTGCTGATCGCGGCCACGGTGGCCTGGTGGCTGGTGCTGGCGCACAAGAGCCGCGAGGTGGCGCAGGAGGAGTCCAACCGCCAGACGCGGCTGCTGATGCAGGAGATCGAATCGCACCGCCGCACCGACGAGCAGCTGCAACGCGCGCGCGAAATCGCCGATCAGGCCAACCAGGCCAAGAGCCGCTACATCAGCACCATCAGCCACGAGCTGCGCACGCCGCTCAACAGCATCCTCGGTTACGCCCAGCTGCTGCAGGAAGACCGCGAGCTGGCGCCGCACCGCGCGCAGGCGATCCGCGTGATCCACCGGGGCGGCGAGCACCTGCTCTCGCTGATCGAAGGCACGCTGGACATCGCGCGCATCGAGTCGGGCAAGCTGCAGCTGGACGTGAAGCCGATGGCCTTCGCCGACACGGTGCGCGAGGTGGCCAGCATGTTCGAGCTGCAGGCCGCGGCCAAGGGTCTGCGCTTCGTGTTCGAACCCGGGCCCCGCCTGCCCGAGGCGGTGCGCGCCGACGAGAAGCGGCTGCGCCAGATCCTGATCAACCTGCTGGGCAACGCGGTGAAGTTCACGCGTGCCGGCGAGGTGCGGCTGACGGTGGGCCATGCGCGCGAGATGGCGGTGTTCGAGGTCAGCGACACCGGTCCGGGCATGACCACCGCCGAGCTGGACCGCGTGTTCGAACCCTTCGCGCGCGGGCAGCAGGCCGAGGGCGGCTCCGCGGCGGCCGGCGGTGGCACCGGCCTGGGCCTGACGATTGCCAAGATGCTGACCGACCTCATGGGCGGCGAGATGACGGTGCGCAGCGCGCCGGGCCAGGGCACGGTGTTCAGCGTGCGCCTGTTCCTGCCGGCGCTGCAGGCGGCCGCCGCTCGCCCGGCCGTGGTGGCGGCGCCGGTCACGGGCTACGAGGGGCCGCGCCGGCGCGTGCTGGTGGTGGACAACGAAGAGAGCGACCGCGAACTGATCGCACGCTGGCTGCAGCCGCTGGGCTTCGAGGTGCTGATGGCCACCAGCGGCCACGACGCGCTGGCCCTGCTCGACGGTGTGGCGCCGGGCGGCGAGCGCGCGCCGCACGCGGTCTTCATGGACCTGGCCATGCCCGGCATCGACGGCTGGGAGACGCTGCGCCGGCTGCGCGCATCGGGCTGGTCGGCAGTGCCGATGGCGGTGGTGTCGGCCAACGCCTTCGACAAGGGCCTGCAGGCCGACGCCACCGACGGCCGCCCGGCCGACCAGGCCTTCTTCGTCAAGCCGGTGCGGCGCGACGACCTCACGGGCTGGCTGCAGCAGCAGCTGGGCCTGCGCTGGGTGCACGCGCCGGTGGCGGCCGAGGCCACACCCGCAGCGGCCACGCCGGCCGCCGTGCCGCCGCCACCCGCCGCACACGACTTCTCGCCGCTGCTGGAGCTGGTGCGCCTGGGCTACGCCAAGGGCGTGATGCGCTGGCTCGACGACTGGGCCGCCGACCACCCCGAGCAGGTGGCGTTTGCCGACGCACTGCGCGCCCTGGCGCGCGAGTTCCGCTTCGAGGCCATTGAACAGCGCCTGTTGCCGCTGGGCGCGGGCCAGGCTTCCTCCGACCGCACCGCATGATCCGCTCGCCCGACCACCCCTCCCCCGACGCCCCGCTGGCCGCCGAACCCGGCGCGGTGGTGCTGATCGTCGACGACGTGCCCGACAACGTGGCGCCGCTGCACGACGCGCTGGACGACGCGGGCTACACCGTGCTCGTCGCGCTCGACGGCGAGGCCGCGATCCGCCGCGCGCGCCAGGCCCTGCCCGACGTGGTGCTGCTGGACGCGGTGATGCCCGGCCTGGACGGCTTCGAGGTCGCGCGCCAGCTCAAGGCCGACCCGCAGACCGCCCACATTCCCATCCTGTTCATGACCGGCCTCACCGAGACCGAGCACCTGGTCGCGGCGCTGGAGGCGGGCGGCGTGGACTACGTGACCAAGCCCATCAAGCCGCGCGAGGTGATGGCGCGCATGGGCGTGCACCTGCGGCAGTCGCGCCAGAGCCGCCAGGGTGCGGTGGAGCGCAGCCAGGCGCGCAACGCGCTCGACGCCTTCGGCTACGCCACCATCACCGTGCGCGCGCGCGACGGCCGGCTGATGTGGCAGACCCCGCTGGCGCGCGACCTGCTGCAGCGCTACTTCGGCACCGAGGCGCCGGTGACCCCCGCGCCGGTGCTGCAGTGGCTGGAGCGCCTGTTGCGCCTGCTGCCCGAGTTCGCGGTACCGCCCGCGCCGGGCCAGCCATTGCGCGAACCGCCGCGCCTGACCATCGACCAGGGGCCGCGCCGCCTGAGCTTCCGCCTGCACCAGCAGATCGGCGACGAGGACGAGGCCCAGGGCGAACCCGGCGACTGGCTGATCGTGATGCAGGAGACCTCGGACGCCGCCGTGCTCGAAGCGCTGGCCCAGGCCTTCGGCCTCACCGCGCGCGAGGCCGAGGTGCTGTACTGGGTGGTCAAAGGCAAGATCAACCGCGACATCGGCGACATCCTCGGGTCGAGCCCAGCGACGGTGAAGAAGCACCTGGAGCGCATCCACGCCAAGCTGGGGGTGGAGACGCGCACCGCGGCCGCAGCCATGGCCATCAACCGCGTGCCTTTGCTCCAGCCACGCGGCGGCTGAGCCGTTCAGTCGCGGGTGCCGAAGCGGTATTCGGTGCGCGCCCGGTAGGGCTGGTTCGCCGCCACGCGCAGGAGCGGGAACGCCGGGCAGTTCACCGCGTTGGGGTACTGCTGCGGTTCCAGGCACAGGCCCGCGCGCGGCCGGTGCACCACGCCGTCTTTGCCGATGTCCGGCGTCGCGCCCGTGCCCAGCGCCCCCGCGGTGTAGACCTGCATCACCGGCTCGGTGGTCCACACATCGAGCGTGCGGCCCGAGGCCAGGCTGTGGGCCTGGGCCACGCGCCGCAGGCCGCCGTCCGGTGGGCCGGCCAGTTGGTAGGCGTGGTCGATGTCGGGCAGGTCGCACAGCCGTCGCGGCTGGCGCAGGTCCAGCGCGTGGCCGTCCAGCAGCATGCGTTCGCCCGTGGCGACGTTGTCCGCATCGGCGGCCAGCAGCCGGTCGGCGAACACCTGCAGGCGGTGCTCGTCGACGAGGTGCTCGCCCGGTCCGTCGAGGTTGAAGAAGATGTGCGGCGTGAAGCTGGCGGGCGAGGCCGGGCTGGCGGGGCAGACCGCCACCGCCTCGTGCTCCACCACCAGGGTGGGGCCGTCGGTGAGGCGGTAGCTCAGCGTGAGGTCGAGGATGCCGGGGTGCCCATCGACCGAGGGCTCGAAGCGTAGGCGCAGCGTGAGCGCATCGGGCGTGTCCTGGTGGGCCGAGAACACGCGGTGGCGCGAGCCGTTCGGCCCGCCGTGGATGCTGTGTGGGCCGGCGTTGGCGCCGAGGGTGTAGGCCGTGCCGTCGAGCGTGTAGCGCGCCTGCGCGATGCGGCCGGCGACGCGACCGATGAAGGCGCCCATGGAGGGTGCGCCGGCCTGCAGCGCGGCCAGGCTGTCGTAGCCCAGCGCCACATCGCCCAGTGCGCTGTCGCGGTCAGGCACCAGGATCTGCAGCACCTTGGCGCCGAGGTTGCAGACGGCCACTTCCATGCCACTCGCATGGCGCAGGCGGAACAGGGCGACCGGCTCGCCGCCGACTTCGCCAAAGAACCGGGCGGGGTCGAGTCGCGGGTGCTTCATGCGGTCGGCAGCGCTCGTCTGGCTCAGGTCACCGGTGCCGGGTTGAACAGCACCAGGTCGTTGTGCAGGCCCCACTTTTCGGCCCAGGTCTTCTCGCCGCTGGCCACCGCCAGCATGCGGTGGAACAGTTCCCAGCCCAGCTCGTCGATGCTGGCTTCGCCGCTGGCGATGCGGCCCGCGTTGATGTCCATCAGGTCGTGCCAGCGGCGCGCCAGGTCGTTGCGCGTGGCCACCTTGATCACCGGGCACTCGGCCAGGCCGTAGGGCGTGCCGCGGCCGGTGGTGAAGACGTGGAGGTTCATGCCGGCGGCCAGCTGCAGCGTGCCGCAGATGAAGTCGCTGGCGGGCGTGGCTGCGAAGATCAGGCCCTTCTGCCTGACCTTCTCGCCGGGTGCGATCACGCCGTGGATCGGGCCGTTGCCGCTCTTGACGATGGAGCCCATGGCCTTCTCGACGATGTTCGACAGCCCGCCCTTTTTGTTGCCGGGCGTGGTGTTGGCGCTGCGGTCGGCCTGGCCGCGCGCCAGGTAGGCGTCGTACCAGCCGAGTTCGCGCACGATGGCATCGGCGACCTCTTGCGTCGCGGCGCGGCGCGTGAGCTGGTCCACCGCGTCGCGCACTTCGGTGTTCTCGCTGAACATCACCGTGGCGCCGGCGCGCACCAGCAGGTCGGTGGCAAAGCCCACCGCCGGGTTGGCGGTGACGCCGGAGAAGGCGTCGCTGCCGCCGCACTGCACGCCCACCACCAGCTCGCTCACCGGGCAGGTGGTGCGCTGGCGTGCGTTCAGGCGTTCGAGGTGGCCTTTGGCCTGCGTGAGGATGCTGTCGATCATCGACATGAAGCCGATGTGCTTCTCGTCCTGGAGCACGACCACGTCCGGCCCCTCGCGCTCGTCGCTGATCGGGATCGAGCCCGGCGGCAGCAGCCGCTCGGGCTGCAGCTTCTCGCAGCCCAGGCTGAGCACCATCACCTCGCCGCCGAAGTTGGGGTTCATCGCCAGGTTGCGCACCGTGCGGATGGGGATGATGGCGTCGGGCGCGTCGATGGCCACGCCGCAGCCGTAGCTGTGCGTCAGGCCCACCACGCCGTCGACGTTCGGGTATTGGGGCAGCAGGTCCCGTTTGATGCGTTCGACGGCGAATTCGAGCACCCCGGCCACGCACTGCACCGTGGTCGTCACGGCCAGCAGGTTGCGCGTGCCCACGCTGCCGTCGGCGTTGCGGTAGCCCTGGAAGCTGTGGCCTTCCAGTGGTGGCAGCTCGGCCGGCGGCTGCGGCGCGGGCAGGTCGTCGAAGCTGCGCGCGCCAGGCATCACCAGCCGCTGCTCGTTGACCCAGCCGCCCGCGGGAATGTCGACCGCGGTGTGGCCGATGACCACGTTGTAGCGGCGCACGGCGGTGCCGGCGGGCAGGTCGGCCAGCGCGACCTTGTGGCCCTGCGGCACGGCCTGCACCAGCGTCGGTCCGCCGGGCAGGGCGGTGCCGGCGGGCAGGCCGCCGTCGTTGACGACCACGGCCACGTTGTCGTCGGGGTGGATGCGGATGGTGCGCGGGGTCACGGGGGCGTTCATGGTCGGCAGGCTTGTCGAAGGCAGAAAAAGATCAGGCCGCGCGGGCGGGCAGGGGTTCGCCGGCCAGGCCGGCGTGCAGGTTGGCAAGCACCAGGTCGGCCATGGCCTGGCGGGTGTCGTGGGTGCCGCTGGCCATGTGCGGGGCCAGCACCACGTTGTCCAGAGCCAGCAAGGCAGCGGGCACGCGGGGCTCGTCCTCGAACACGTCCAGAGCGGCGCCACCGAGTTCGCCGCTCTGCAGGCAGGCGATCAGCGCCGCCTCATCCACCACGCTGCCGCGCGCCACGTTGACCAGCAGGCCCTTCGGCCCCAGCGCGCGCAGCACCTCGGCGTTGACCAGGTGGTGCGTGGCCGGTCCGCCGGCCACGGTGAGCACCAGGAAGTCCGCCCATTCGGCCAGCGCCAGCAACGACGGTTCGTGGCGCCAGGCCACGCCCTCGGCCGGGCGGCGCTTGGTGTAGGCAATGTCCATGTCGAAACCGGCCGCGCGCCGCGCCACCGCCTGGCCGATGCGGCCCAGGCCCACGATGCCCAGGCGCTTGCCGCTCACGCGTGTGGTCAGCGGGTAGCGGCCCTGCAGCCAGTCGCCGCGCCGCACGAAGCGGTCGGCCGCGGCGATGCGGCGCGCGCCGTCGATCAGCAGGCCCATGGCCAGGTCGGCCACGCAGTCGTTGAGCACATCGGGTGTGTAGCCCACCGGCAGACCGGCGGCGCGCGCCGCGTCCAGCGGCAGCCGGTCCAGGCCCACGCCGAAAGACGACACCACCTTCAGCGCCGGCAGTTGCGGCAACCAGGCGGCCGGCACCCCCACCGGGGCCGAGGTCACGACCGCCGTCACGCGCGCCGCATCGGCGCGGTTGGCCAGCGGCGCGTCGGCGGTGAGGGCCTGTGCGCTCAACACTTCGTGCTGTTCGCGCAGTGCCGCTTCCAGCGCCGGCATCAGCGGGCCGATCTGCAGGACGGTGGTGGTGTTCATGGGATCAGCGGACAAGGCAGGGCTTCTTGTTGTCGAACTTCCAGCCCGGGATCAGGTACTGCATCGCGATGGCGTCGTCGCGCGCGCCCAGGCCGTGCTGCAGGTAGAGCTGGTGGGCCTTCTCGACCTCGGCCATATCGATCTCGATGCCCAGGCCCGCCTTCTTAGGCACCTGCACGTAGCCGCCTTCGATTCTCAAAGGCTCCTTGGTCAGGCGCTGGCCGTCCTGCCAGATCCAGTGCGTGTCGATGGCCGTGACCTTGCCCGGTGCGGCCGCGCCCACGTGGGTGAACATGGCCAGCGAGATGTCGAAGTGGTTGTTCGAGTGCGAACCCCAGGTCAGGCCCCAGTCGCGACAGGTCTGCGCCACGCGCACGCTGCCGGCCATGGTCCAGAAGTGCGGGTCGGCCAGCGGGATGTCCACGCTCTGCAGCGCCAGCGAATGCGCCATCTGCCGCCAGTCGGTGGCGACCATGTTGGTGGCGGTGGGCAGGCCGGTGGCGCGGCGGAACTCGGCCATCACCTCGCGGCCGCTGAAGCCTTCTTCGGCACCGCAGGGGTCTTCGGCATAGGTCACCACGCCGCGCATCTTCTCGCCCAGGCGGATCGCGTCTTTCAGCAGCCAGCCGCCGTTCGGGTCCAGCGTCACGCGCGCCTCGGGGAAGCGTTCGTGCAGCGCGGTCACGGCCTCGACCTCGGCGTCGCCCGCGAGCACGCCGCCCTTGAGCTTGAAGTCCTGGAAGCCGTAGCGCTTCTGTGCGGCCTCGGCCAGGCGCACGATGGCCTCGGGCGTCATCGCGGCCTCGTGGCGCAGGCGGCACCAGTCGTCGGCGTTGTCGGGTTCGCTTGCGTAGGGCAGGTCCGTCTTGTGGCGGTCGCCGACGAAGAACAGGTAGCCCAGCATCTGCACCGCGTCGCGCTGCTGGCCTTCGCCCAGCAAGGCCGCGACCGGCACGCCCAGGTGCTGGCCCTGCAGGTCCAGCAGGGCCGATTCCACGGCGGTCACCGCGTGGATGGTGGTGCGCAGGTCGAAGGTCTGCAGGCCGCGACCGCCGCTGTCGCGGTCGGCGAACTGGCTGCGCATGGCGTTCAGGATGGCCTGCAGGTTGCCGATGGACTGGCCTTCGACCAGCGCCCGCGCGTCCTCCAGCGTCTGGCGGATCTTCTCGCCGCCCGGCACCTCGCCCAGGCCGGTGTGGCCCGCGTTGTCGGTGACGATGACGATGTTGCGGGTGAAGAAGGGCGCGTGCGCACCCGAGAGGTTGAGCAGCATGCCGTCCCGGCCGGCGACCGGGACGACACGCATCGACTGGACGATCGGTGCGGTCATGGGAAGGTCAGTCTGCTTTGATGCCACGCGAGGTGATGAGCTTCTGCCAGCGCGAGAACTCGCTGGCCTGGAAGGCCGCGAACTGCTCGGGCGTGTTCAGCACGACCTCGAACCCCAGTTCCAGCAGCTTGGGCTTGATGGCGGGGTCGTTGATCGAGGCCATCACGGCTTCGTGCACGCGCTTCTTCACATCGGCGGGCAGGCCCTTGGGCGCGGCCACGGCCTGCCAGGACTGCACGTTGGCGTCCTTCACGCCGCTTTCTTCCAGCGTGGGCACCTCGGGCAGCAGGGGCGAGCGCTTGGCGCTGGTGATGGCCAGGGCGCGCAGCTTGCCGGCCTTGATCTGCGGCATGGCGGTGTTGATGTTCATGAAGGACGAATCCACCTGGTTGCCCAGCAGGTCGCTCATCACCGGGCCGCCGCCCTTGTAGGGCACGTGCACGCCGCTGGTGCCGGTCTGCTGCCAGAACAGCTCGGCCGTGAGGTGGTCGCTGGAGCCGTTGCCCGACGACGCGAAGGTCATCTTGCCGGGGTTGGCCTTCTGGAAGGCGATCACGTCGGCCAGCGACTTGTGGGCCGAGGCGGCGGGCACCACCAGCACGTTGGGCGCCTGCACCACCACGGTGACCGGGTCCAGGTCCTTGAGCGCGTCGTACTGCACCTTGATCAGGTGCGGCGCGATCACGAAGGGGCCGAGCGACGCCACCAGGAAGGTGTGGCCATCGGCCGGGGCGCGGGCGACGAAGGTGGCGCCGATGGTGCCGGTGGCGCCGGCCTTGTTCTCGACGATCACGGTGGCGCCGCCGCCAAGCTTCTCGCCCATCTTGCCGGAGAGCTGGCGGGCGATCAGGTCGGTGGAGCCGCCGGGCGGGAAGGGCACGACCAGGGTGATGGGCTTGTCGGGCCAGGCGAAGGCGGAGAGGCTGGTGGCCACCAGGGCAAGGGCAATCAGGGACTTTTTCATGATGGGTGTCTCGGTGTTCAGTTTTCCAGGGTGATCTTTTCTTCGCGCACGACCTGCGCCATTTCGGGCAGCTCGGACTTGATCCAGGCGGCGAACTCGGCGCTGCTCATCGCAGAGGGCTCCAGGCCCAGCGACTGCAGCTTTTCCTTCACGTCGGGCAGGGCGGTGATGCGCTGCACCTCGGCGTGCACCAGGTCCACCACGGCCTTGGGGGTGCCGGCCGGGGCCAGCAGGCCCTGCCAGCTGCCGGTCAGGAAGTTGGGCGTGGTCTCGGCCACGGCCGGGGTGTCGGGCAGTTCGCTCCAGCGCTTGGCCGACGACACCGCCAGCAGCTTGAGCTTGCCGGCCTTGACGTGCGGGTAGGTCGCGACCATGCCGTTGAAGGTGACGTCCATGTGGCCGCCGACCAGGTCGGTCATGGCCTGGGCGCCGCCCTTGTAGGGCACGTAGTTCCACTGGATGCCGTTGCGGCGCGCGAACTGCACGCCGGCCAGGTGGGTGGCGCTGCCGATGCCGGCGGCGGCGGCGAAGTTCAGTTTGCCGGGGTTGGCCTTGGCGTACTTCACCAGCTCGGCGATGTTGTTGGCCGGCACCTTGGTGCTGACCACCAGCAGGTGGGGCGAGTAGCCGACCATGGCCACCGGCACGAAGTCCTTCTGCACGTCGAACGGCAGCTTGTACAGCGCCGGGCTGATGGTCAGGTTGCCCACATCCATCAGCACGAAGGTGTAGCCGTCGGCCGGCGACTTGGCGACCAGGTCGGCGCCGATGTTGCCGGCGTTGCCGGCCTTGTTCTCGACCACCACGGGCTGGCCCAGCTTCTCGCTCATCTTCTGGCCGACCAGGCGGGCCAGCACGTCGGAGGTGCCGCTGGCCGGGAAGGGAACGACGATGCGGATGGGCTTGTTCGGGTAGGCCTGGGCCAGGGCGGCGGTGCTGCCCAGGGCCAGTGTGGCGGCCGCCGCAGCGGTCAGCAGGAAATGGCGTTTGTTCATGATGTCTCTACTGGTGGTTGTGAAGGGGAGTCAGGCCAGGGGCGCCGTGGAACCGGCTTTGCCGGGCCACCAGCGCCGCCCCCTGGGGGGTGACGCCGCAGGCGGCGCGGGGGGTACCTTTATTGCGGACCCAAAGCGTCGATCAGCGCCTTGAGTTCGTCCATCTCGCCGGGCTTCAGGTCGGACAGCGGCGCGCGCACCGGGCCGGCGTCGTGGCCGACCAGCTTAGCGCCCGCCTTGATGATGCTCACGCCATAGCCTTCGACGCGGTTGCGGATCTTCAGGTAGGGCATGAAGAACTGCCTGAGCAGCTTGTGCTGCGTGGCCATGTCGTCGGTGCGCACGGCTTCGTAGAACTGCACCGCGGTCTTGGGGATGAAGTTGAAGACGGCGGACGAGTACACCGGGGTGCCCAGCGCCTTGTAGGCGGCGGCGTACACCTCGGCGGTGGGCAGGCCACCCAGGTAGGCGAAGCGGTCGCCCATCTTCATGAAGATGGAGGACATCACTTCGATGTTGCCCATGCCGTCCTTGAAGCCGATCAGGTTGGGGCAGCGCTCGGCCAGGACGGCCAGCGACTCGGGGGTGAACCGGGTGCGGTCGCGGTTGTAGACGATGACGCCGAACTGCACGCTCTTGCAGACCTGCTCCACGTGGGCGATCAGGCCCTCCTGGCCGGCTTCGGTCAGGTAGTGCGGCAGCAGCAGGATGCCGTGGGCACCCAGGCGCTCGGCTTCCTGCGCGTGGGCGATGGCCGTACGGGTGGGGCCACCGGCGCCGGCAATGATGGGCACCTTGCCGCGGCAGGTGTCCACCGCGGTCTTGATGATCTGGCCGTATTCCTCGCCGTAGAGCGAGAAGTACTCGCCCGTCCCACCGGCGGCGAACAGCGCGCTGGCGCCGTACGGGGTCAGCCACTCCAGGCGGGCGGCGTAGGAGGCGGCATTGAAGTTGCCCTGGGCGTCGAAGTCCGTCACGGGGAAGGACAGCAGGCCGCTGGACATGACTTGTTTGAGGTCTTGGGGGGTGTATTGCATGGTGGTTCAGCCTGGGTGGGTGGAGAAGGTGGTGTCGGCGATTGAGTTATAGGATGTCAGACAACTGACGTGATTGTGCGAAAGTGGAGAGGAGGGCGTCAAGGGTTTCGGTGCACGTATGTGGAAACCCCTTATCCCCTGTCAGAAGCGCGGCTGGTGACCGGTGAAGCCGGGGTCGTACTTGCGCATCTGCCCCAGGTCGTCCCGGTTGCGGATGCCCGTGTTCAGGTAGTTGTCATACAGGCGGGCCAGGGCCTCGCGGTCGATCTGCACGCCCAGACCAGGTGTGCTCGTCACCCGCAGGCTGCCGTCTTCAAACTGCAGGCGCCCGCCCTGCACCACCTCGTCGTCCTGCCAGGGGTAGTGCGTGTCGCAGGCATAGGACAGCAGCGGCACCGAGGCGGCCAGGTGGGTCATGGCCATCAGGCTGATGCCCAGGTGCGAATTCGAGTGCATCGACAGGCCCAGGCCGAAGGTCTCGCACATCAGCGCCAGGCGCTGGGTGGCGCGCAGGCCGCCCCAGTAGTGGTGGTCGCTCAGCACGATCTTGACCGGACAGCCCATCTCGGCGTTGCGGCGGAATTCCTTCAGGTCGGTGACCACCATGTTGGTGGCCAGCGGCACATCGCAGGCGGCGGCCACGGCGGCCATGCCCTCCAGCCCCGGGGCCGGGTCTTCGTAGTACTCCAGCACGCCGCGCAGCTGCTCCACCACCTGCAGGCTGGTGGCCACGGTCCAGTTGGCGTTGGGGTCGATGCGCAGTGGCGCGCCCGGGAAGGCCTGGGCCAGCGCCCGCATCGCGGCCACTTCCTGTTCGGGCGGCAGGGCGCCGGCCTTGAGCTTGATGCTCTTGAAGCCGTACTGGTCGATCATGCGGCGCGCCTGCGCCACCATCTGCCCGGGCGTGATGCCTTCGCCGAACGGGTCGGGTGCGTAGGGCTTGTCGATGTGCTCGGCGTACTTGAAGAACAGGTAGGCCGAGAAGGGCACAGCCGGGCGCGCAGCGCCGCCCAGCAGGTCCACCACCGGCGCGTTCGCCAGCTGGCCCTGCAGGTCCATCATCGCCACCTCGAAGGCGCTGATGACCTTGGCCACCGTCTTGGACACGTGCGTGCCCGGCGCCAGCGAGACCTGCTGGCCCAGGAACTCCGAGGCGGACATCTGTTTGGGGGCCACCAGCGCGGCCACGCGGGTGTCCATCTCGTTGAGCGCCCAGGGCGAGAGCCCGGTCAGCGCGGGCGCGGCCTTGGCCAGCGCCTCCAGCATGGGCAGGTCGCCGTAGCTTTCGTTGATGCCGACCAGGCCCGAGTCGGTCTCGATCTCTATGATCGAGCGCAGGGCCCAGGGCTCGTGGATGCCCGCCGCGTTCAGCAGCGGCGGGTCGCGGAACGCGATGGGCGTCACGCGCACATGGCGGATGGCGTGCGAGGTCATGCGGCGTTCCTCACAGCAGCAGGCCGGGCAGCCACAGCGACAGCGCGGGGATGTAGGTCACCGCGATCAGCACCAGCAGCAGGGCGCCGAAGAAGGGCAGCAGCGCCTTGACCACCTGCTCCATCGGCAGCTTGGCCACGGCCGCACCGACGAAGAGCACACCACCCACCGGCGGGGTGATCAGGCCGATGCCCAGGTTCACCATCATGATCATTCCGAAGTGCACCGGGTCCACGCCGATGCTCTTGATGACGGGCAGCAGGATGGGCGTGAGGATCAGGATCAGCGGCGCCATGTCCATCAGCGTGCCCAGCGCCAGCAGCAGCAGGTTGATCAGCGCCAGGATCACGTAACGGTTGTCCGACAGCGTGGTCAGCGCGGTGGTGATCTGCAGCGGGATCTGCATCAGGGTCATGATGTAGCCGAAGCTTGCGGCAAACGCGATCAGGATCATCACGATCGACAGCGTCTTCACCGTGCGGTGCACCAGCTTCGGCGTCTCGGCCCATTTGTAGTCGCGGTAGATGAACATCGTGACGAAGAAGGCCCACAGCACCGCGATGGAGGCCGACTCGGTGGGCGTGAACACGCCGCTCAGGATGCCGCCGAGGATGATCACCATGGTCATCAGGCCCCAGAGCGCGTCGGCGCAGATCTTCAGCGCCTGCTTCATCGGGATCACTTCACCCTTGGGGTAGTTCTTCTTCTTCGCGGTCCACAGGCACAGCACGGCCAGCGTGGCGCCCAGCAGCAGGCCCGGCAGCACACCGGCGATGAACAGCGCGGCGATGGACACCGTGCCGCCCGCGGCCAGCGAGTAGATGACCGCGTTGTGGCTGGGCGGGATCAGGATGGCCTGCACCGAACCCGAGACCGTGACGGCGGTGGCGAAATCGCGCGGGTAGCCCTTCTTCTCCATCTCGGGAATCAGCACGGTGCCGACCGAGGCCGTGTCGGCCATGGACGAACCCGAGATGGCGCCGAAGAAGGTGGAGGCCAGGATGTTCACCAGCGACAGGCCGCCGCGGATGAAGCCCACCAGCACGTTGGCGAACGCCACCAGGCGCCGCGCCATGCCGCCCTCGGCCATGATGGCGCCGGCCAGCACGAAGAAGGGAATGGCGAGCAGCGAGAACTTGTTGACGCCGTTGGCGATCGCGATCATCACCGCGTCCAGCGGGATCTCGATCCACCAGGCGCCGATCAGCGCCGCGATGCCCATGGCATAGGCCACGGGGGTGCCGATCAGGATCAGCACGAAGAAACTGCCGAGCAGAACCCAGGCTTCCATCACGCCACCCCTTCTGCGTTCGCTTCGGCCTGGGCCGGTTCGTGGTCAAAGGTGACGACAGCGTTGTGGCGCTGGTCGCCCAGGACGATGTGTTCGAGCACGAACAGCGCGGTCACGGCACCGCCGACGGGCACCGGCAGGTAGGTGAAGCCCACGGGCATCCAGGGCAGCTCGGGAATCGACTGGCCCCAGGTGCCGATGCACAGCTGGATGCCGTACCAGAGCATGAACAGCGAGACGGCCAGCATCAGCAGGTGCACCACGCCGCGCAGCGGGCGCTGCACCGACGACGGCAGGCGCTGCGTGACCATTTCGACGGCGATGTGGCCGCCCGCGCGGTAGCTGCAGGCCGCGCCGAGAAAGGTGAACACCACCATCAGCAGGATGGAGATCGGCTCGGGCCACTGCGCGCCCGTGCCCAGCACGTAACGCGAGAAGATGCCCCATGGGATGAAAAGGGACATGAAGAAGATGCACGCCCCGGCGATCCAGATGCAGGCCAGGTAGACCAGGTCCAGGAAGCGCGAGACGGGATGTCCGCTGGAAGGGTGGTGACTCATGAGAGCCTCGGAGAGAGGGAGGGGAAAGAGAAGTGGCAGGGCGAGCGCGTCCAGCACACACCGAGGAACCGGCTTCGCCGGGCCTCAGGCGTGGTCCCCCTGGGGGGAAGCCGCGAAGCGGCGCAGGGGGGGACTTACTTCACAGCGGCGATGCGCTGCATCAGGTCCTGGAACTTCGCTCCGTACTTGGCGCGCACCGGTTCGGTGGCGTCGTAGAAGGGCTTGTTGTCGATGTTGATGAACTCGACGCCGGCCGCCTTGAGCTTGGCCGAGTACTCCTCCACGCTCTTGTCCCAGAGCTGGCGCTGCTCCAGCTGGGCCTCGCGGGCCAGCTTCTTCACCAGGGCCTGGTCGGCCGGGCTGAGCTTGTCCCAGGCCACCTTGGACATCACCAGGATCTCGGGAATGATCAGGTGGTTGGTCTGGCTGTAGTACTTGGCCGGCGTGTTGTAGTGGTTGGCGGTGAAGTAGCTCGGTGGGTTGTTTTCCGCGCCGTCGATCACGCCGGTCTGCAGCGAGGTGAAGACCTCGCCGTAGGCCATGGCGATGCCGTTGCCGCCCATGGCGTTCATGGTGTCCACGAACAGGGGGTTGCCCATCATGCGCACCTTCTGGCCCTTGAGGTCGGCGGGGGTGCGCACCGGCTTCTTGGTGTAGAGGCTGCGCGCGCCGCCGTCCATCCAGCCCAGGCCGACCAGGCGCGCCGGGCTGGCGGTCACCTTGGCCAGCAGCTCGTCGCCCACGGCGCCGTCGATCACGGCGCGCATGTGCTTGATGTCGCGGAACACGAAGGGCATGTTGAACACGTCCACCTCGGGCACCACCGGGCCGATCACGCCCAGCGAGATGCGGGCCATCTGGATCGCGCCCAGCTGCACCTGCTCCACGGCCTCTTTTTCCTGGCCCAGCACGGCGCCGGGGAACATCTGCACCTTGATGCGGCCTTGCGTGGCGGCTTCGAGCTTCTTGCCCATGTTCTCGACGGCGACCACGGTGGGATAGCCGGCGGGGTGGGTGTCGTGCGACTTCAGCACGGTCTGGGCCTGTGCGGTCAGGGGCAGCAGGGCGGCCAGCACCATGCTGGCGATCAGTCGGCGTTGCAGTTTCATCAAAGTCTCCGTTGTGGTGGTTGGGTTGAGGTGAAGAAAACCGTGCCGGCGCGTTGGTGGGTTCAGGGGACGCAGCGCGGCTCGTCCAGGCCCCTCACGCCCGGACGCAGTGCAAAAACGCCGCCGGCCAGGGGCTGATCGGTCAGATCACCGCCGGGCCGGATGGACGTGACGAACAGGGTGTCGAGCCCGGCGCCGCCGAAGGCGCACATGGCCGGCTTCTTCACCGGCACCGGCAGCGAGCGGTCGAGCCGGCCGTCGGGTGTGAAACGGTGCACCAGGCCGGCGTCGTTGCCGCAGATCCAGTAGCAGCCGCCTTCGTCCACCGCGGCGCCGTCGGGGCGGCCGGGCAGGGGCTTGAAGTCGATGAACACGCGGCGGTCGCGCGGCGTGCCGGTGTCGGTGTCGTAGTCGAAGGCCCAGACGGTCTGCACGTCGGGGTGCGAGTCCGAGAGGTACATGGTCCGGCCGTCGGGGCTGAAGGCCATGCCGTTGGGGGTGATGAAGCCGTCCAGCAGTGCGTGCAGCCGCGTCCCGTCGAGGCCGTAGAGGCTGCCCGAGGCGCGCGCGAGCGACATGTCCATCACCATGGTGCCGGCGCGCAGGCGGCCCTGGCGATCGCAGCGGCCGTCGTTGAAGCGCATGCCGGCCTCGGGCTGGTCGATGCGGGTGATCCACGCGCAGTCCACCGTGCCGTCGGTCTGCGGCGTCAGGCGCGCAACGCCGGTTTCCATGGCCGCGATCCACTGGCCGTGGGGCAGGGCCTCGCTGCCGGCCGCCAGCGCGATGCAGCCGGTCTGCTCGGGCGTGGGCCACTGCAGCGCGCGGCCGCTGGCGACGCTCCAGCACCAGAGCTGCTTGCCAGGAATGTCCACCCACCACAGGCACTGGCGCGCAGCGTCCCAGACGGGGCTCTCGCCCACGCCGTTGCGGGCGTCCAGCAGCAGCTCGGCTTGATCGCTCATGGCGCGCACTCAGGCTTTCTTGAAGGGGTCCGCCTTGACGAAACCACCGCCCTGGTAAATAGCGGCCGGGTCGTTCAGGTCCGGGGCGGATGTGCGCGCGAACACCGCGTCGTGGAACACGTCCGAGCTGTCCTGCGGTACGTAGCCGATGTGTTTCGCGCGGCTGTTGTCCCACCAGGTCACGGCGTTGTCGGACATGCCGAACACGATGCTGTGGCCCAGCACCGGTGTGGACAGGCAGGCGCTGATGAGGCGGTGCAGGTCGTCGAAGCTCAGCCACGTGGCCAGCATGCGGCGGTCCTTCGGCTCGGGGAAGGAGGAGCCGATGCGCACGCAGGCGGTCTCGATACCGTAGCGGTCGAAATAGAAGCGCGAGAAGTCCTCGCCGAAGGCCTTGCTCACGCCGTAGTAGCTGTCGGGGCGGGCCGGGTGGTCGGCGGTGATGGTCTCGCTCTGCTTGTAGAAGCCGGTGACGTGGTTGGAGCTGGCGAACACCACGCGCTTGACGCCGTGCCGGCGCGCCGATTCATAGAGGTGGTAGACGCCCAGGATGTTGGCCTGCAGGATGGCCTCGAACGGTGCCTCCACCGAAATGCCGCCTAGGTGCACGATGGCGTCGCAGCCGGCCACGGCGGCGTCCACCGCCGCCGCATCGGCCAGGTCGGCCAGGGCGATCTCTTCGCCGGCTTGCGCCTCGCCCAGTCCCGTCTTGTCAGACAACCTGAGGACCTCGCAGTTCGCGAGCAGCCGGGAACGCAGGGCGGTGCCCAGGCCGCCGGCGGCGCCGGTCAGCAGGATGCGGTGGTGTGTTTTCCTAGGGTTAACCATGATATTGGGTGCTTTTCCCGATTTGGTTGCACAGAACAGCGAGCCTTTGCTACAGTTCAACCGTGTCTGGAATGTCAGTTGTGTGTTGTCAGACAAGTGGGCGCCATTTTGAAAATCCGCGCCCCGGCTGTCAAGGAAAAAACCATGGACCCCGTGAAAACCCTAGGTGAGGAGATCCCCGCCGGAGCCGCCGCTCCCGCGCGCATGCGCCGGCCCCGCGGCCTGGTGCCCGAAATCGTGGCCTCGCTGGAGGCCGACATCCGCGAGGGGCGGCTGGTCCCGGGCCAGAAGCTGCCGAGCGAGTCGGAGCTGGTGGGTCGCTTCGACGTCAGCCGCACCGTCGTGCGCGAGGCCATCTCGCGCCTGCAGGCCTCTGGCATGGTCGAGACGCGCCACGGCATCGGCACCTTCGTGAACGAGCCGCGCGCCGTCGAACCGAACTTCCGCATCGCGCCCGAAGACGTGGCGACCGCCGCCGACGTGATCGAGCTGCTGGAGCTGCGGATCAGCCTGGAGAGCGAGGCGGCCGCGCTGGCGGCGCAGCGGCGCTCGCCCGAGAGCCTCTCTGCCATGGCGGCGGCGCTGGCCTCGTTCAACGTCGCCATCCACGCCGACTCCGACGCCGTGCCGTCCGACTTCCATTTCCATGTGGAGGTGGCGCGCGCCACCGGCAACCGGCACTTCGCCGAGCTGATGACCTACCTGGGCACCATGATCATCCCGCGCACCCGGCTCAAGACCGCGGCCAGCGCCCCCGAGGGCCGGCTGCCGTATCTGGAACGCGTGCATCACGAACACGAAAACATCCTCGACGCCATCCGGCGCCAGGACCCCGAGGCCGCGCGCGCCGCCATGCGCACCCACCTCTCCAACAGCCGCGAGCGCCTGCGCCGCGCACAACCCGAAGCCTGAACGAACCCATGAGCACCCTGCAATCCTTCAACGCCCGCACCGGCGAAGCCCACGGCGCCGCCCTGGCCCCGTCCACCGAACAGGACATCGACCGCGCCGCCACCGACGCGCACGCGGCCTTCGGCGACTGGGCCCGCAGCAGCGGCGAACAGCGCGCGGCCCTGCTGCGCGCGCTGGCCGACGGCCTGGAGGCCGAGCGCGAGCAGCTGGTCGCCTGTGCCGACCTGGAAACCGCGCTGGGCCCGGTGCGCCTGAACGGTGAACTCGACCGCACCACCTTCCAGCTGCGCCGCTTCGCCGACATCGCGCAGCGCGGCGTTCCGTTCGAATCGCTGGACGACCCCGCCGTCGCCGGTGGCCCGCCCGCCGGGCACCCGGCCATGGTGCGCCAGCGCATGCCGCTGGGCCCGGTGGCCATGTTCGCGGCCAGCAACTTCCCGTTCGCCTTCTCGGTGCTGGGGGGCGACACCGCCTCGGCGCTGGCCGCAGGCTGCCCGGTGGTCGTCAAGGCACACCCCGGTCACCCGGTCCTGTCGCAGCAGGTGTTCGCCATCATCCAGCGCGTGCTCAAAGCGCAGGGGCTGCCCGCCGGCCTGATCGGCCTGGTGCAGGGCGCAGGCGTCGAGGTCGGTGTCGGCCTGATCCGCCACCCGCTGATCGCCGCCGGCGCCTTCACCGGCTCCACCCGCGGCGGCGCCGCGCTGCAGGCCGAGGCCAACGCGCGCCCGCGCCCCATCCCGTTCTACGGCGAACTCGGCTCCATCAACCCGTTGATCGCGCTGCCCGCCGCCCTGGCCGCCAAGGGCGCCGAGCTGGCGACCACACTGGCCGGCTCCATCACCCTGGGCTGCGGCCAGTTCTGCACCAACCCCGGCCTGCTGGTGCTGGTGGACGGGCCTGAGACCGACGCCTTCATCCCGCAACTGGTCGAGGCGCTGGCCAGGCAGCAGCCCCACCCCATGCTGACCGCCGGCATGCGCAAGGCCTTCGACGCCGGCATCAAAGGCTTCATGGACGCGGGCGCGCGGTCGCTGCTGCAGGGCCAGGGCGTGGCGCCCGCGCCCGGCCCGCAGCTGCTGCAGGTGAGCGCGCAGCACTTCATCGAGCGCCACGAACTGCGCGAAGAGGTGTTCGGCCCCAGCAGCCTGATCGTGCGCTGCGCCAGCCTGGCCGAGGTGAACGCCGTGCTCGCCGCCGTCGGCGGCAGCCTGACCGTGACGGTCTGGGGGGCCGATGAAGACACGGCCGACAACCGCGCCATCGTGCGCAGCGCCACGCAGATCGCTGGCCGTGTGCTGTTCGCGGGCGTGCCCACGGGTGTCGCCGTGACGGCCGCGCAGCAGCACGGCGGCCCCTGGCCATCGAGCACCGCGCCCATGACCACCTCGGTCGGTGACGCAGCGCTGGAGCGCTTCCTGCGCCCGGTGTGTTTGCAGGATGCACCGGCCTGGCTGCTGGCGCGCGGCGGCGTGCCGTGCTGAGCGGTACCGGCCTCCCCACCAGCGTCTTCAGCCGCCCGCGTTACCTCATCCTGCTGGCCACCCTGTGCTGCCTGCTCTGGGGCAGCGCCTACCCGGCCATCAAGGGCGGTTACGCGCTGCTGGGCATCGCGCGCAGCGACACGGCGGCGCAGCTGGTGTTCGCGGGCTGGCGCTTCCTGCTCGCGGGCGCCCTGCTGCTGGTCATGGCGCAGCTGACGGGCCGGCGCGTCTGGGCCCTGGCGCCCGTGCAGTGGGCCCAGCTGGGCCTGCTGGGGCTGGCGCAGACGGCGCTGCAGTACGTGTTCTTCTATGTCGGGCTGGCGAACACCACCGGCGTGAAGGGCTCCATCCTGAACGCCACCGGCACCTTCTTTTCCGTGCTGCTGGCGCACTTCCTCTACGCCAACGACCGGCTGAGCCGGCGCAAGGCGCTGGGCTGCGCGGTGGGCTTCGCGGGCGTGATGGTGGTCAACCTGCGCGGCACGCAGGGGCTGGACGCGGAATTCACCCTGCTGGGCGAAGGCTTCATCGTCATCGCCGCCTTCGTGCTCTCGGCCGCCAGCATCTATGGCAAGCGCCTGTCGCAGAGCATCGACCCGATGGTGATGACCGGCTGGCAGCTGGGCATCGGCGGGCTGGTGCTGCTGCTCGGTGGCCTGGCCGGTGGCGGCGACATCCGCGGCTGGAGCGCCGGCTCGCTGGCCCTGCTGGGCTACATGGCCGTGCTGTCGGCGGTGGCGTTCACGCTCTGGGCCGCGCTGCTCAAGCACAACCGCGTCGGCCAGGTGACGGTGTTCAACTTCCTGATCCCGGTGTTCGGCGCGCTGCTCTCGGCCCTGTTCCTGGGCGAGGCGGTGCTGGAGTGGCGCAACCTGGCCGCGCTGGTGATGGTGTGCGGGGGGATCTGGCTGGTGACGACGGAGGGGCAGCGGGCGCGGTAGCGATCAGGCGGTCAAGGCGTAAGCAGCTCTTGGCAGAGCGCATGCAGTGACACGGCGTGGACGTCTTCTCTCAGACGATAGCTTTCCTGCCCTGGATAGACCACCAGCTTGCGTGCGGGCTGCAGGTCTTCACACGCCGAGTGAAAACCACGCTCCACTTTGGGCGCAGTGCTGCGCTTGATTTCAATGGCCCAGCGCTCGCCGTTGGGCCACAGGAGCAGCAGGTCCACCTCGGCCCCGCCGCTGCTGCGGTAGAAAAAGGCTTGCACACCGCGCGGCGCGCAGGCGAGCAGGTTTTCGATGCAGAAGCCTTCCCAGCTGGCGCCGACCACGGGGTGGGACAGCAGATCGTCCTTGCTGCCGATGTGCAGCAGCGCGTGCACCAGCCCGCTGTCGCGCACATAGACCTTGTGTGATTTGACGAGGCGCTTGCCCTGGTTGTCGTGCCAGGGGGCCAGACGGCGCACCAGCAGCAGGTCGCTGAGCAGGTCGATGTAGCTGGCGGCGGTCTTGGCGTCCACGCCGATGTTGCGCGCCAGCTGGGCCACGTTGAGCAGGCCGCCCTGGTGGTGGGCGAGCATGGTCCAGAGACGCCGCAGCGTTTCGGCCGGGATTCTGGGTCCGAACTGCGGGATGTCTCGCTCCAGGTAGGTTCGGATGAAGCTTTCGCGCCAGCGCAGGCTGCGGGCCTCGTTGGGGCTTCGCAGGCTGTCTGGAAAACCCCCACGCAGCCACAGGTTGTCCTGCAGGTCGGCGCCTGCCTCGGTCACGGTCAGGCCGGTCATGTCCAGGTAGCTGATGCGCCCGGCCAGGGTTTCGCCCGATTGCTGCAGCAGATCCCAAGACGCGGAGCCGAGCAACAGGTATTGCCCAGCGGTCTTGCCGCTGCGCCGGGCCTGGTCGATCAACCCGCGAAGCAGCGGGAAGAGAGCTGGTGTGCGGTGCACTTCGTCCAGGATGACGAGTTTGTCCAGATGGTCGGAGAGGTACAGCTCGGCGTTGTCGAGCTTGGCGCGATCCCGTTCGGACTCCAGGTCCAGGTACACCGAGGGCCGGGTGTGGGCGACTTCCAGGGCCAGTGTGGTCTTTCCGACCTGCCGCGGCCCCAGCAAGGCCACCGCCGGGGTGTGATCGAGTTCAAGGGCCAGTTCGGCTGCAATGGTGCGGTGAAACATCCTTGCAATTATGGAATTTAAATCCTGAATTGCAAGGATGATTTGTTGAATCAACGCCTCTCGCCAGCTGCCTCCAGCACATAAGCCACCAGCCGCTCCCCCGCCGGCCCCAGGCCTTCAACGGGCCGCAGCACGCCCAGCGGCTCGAAGGGCAGGTCCAGCGACAGCGGCAGCACCTTCAGCTGGCCGCGCTCCACCCACGGCCGCACCACGCTGTAGGGCACCAGCGCCAGCAGGGGCCGGGTGTCGAGCAGCGTCCAGGTCAGGGGCGAGATGCGGGTGACGATCTGGCAGGTGCGCGGGGCCCAGCCCTGCTGCTGCAGCAGCTGTTCGTAGCGGTCGCGCGCGGCGCTGCCCATGGCGTTGGGCAGCCAGGTGGCGTGTTCCAGGTCGGCCAGCGCCAGCCGCTTGCGCCGCGCCAGCGGGTGCTGCAGGCCGCAGGCCACCACGAAGCGGTCGTCCTGGCAAGGCTCGAAGCGCCAGCCCTGCGGCACCACGGCGGGCTGGCGGCAGAACACCAGGTCGGCCGAGCCGGTGTCGATGGAGGCCGACACGGCCAGGATGTCCACCTCGTTCACCAGCACCTGCACCTGCGGGTGCGCCGCCAGGAAGCCCGGCAGCACCTGCGCCAGCAGGCCGTTGGCGCCGGCGGCGGTGGTGGCCACGCGCACCGTGCCCTGCTGGTGGTCGAGCCGGCTGGCCACCAGCTCGGCGCTTTCCTCCAGCCGGCCCAGCATCTGGCGCACCAGCGGCAGCAGCTCGCGCGCCAGCGGCGTGGGCGTGACGCCGCGCGCGTGGCGCACGAACAGCGGCGCTTCCATGAGCCGCTCCAGGTCGGCCAGCAGCAGCGTCACGGCCGGCTGCGTCATGCCCATGGCCTGGGCCGCGCGGTTCACATTGCCCAGCTCGGCCAGCCGGGCCAGTGCCTGCAGGTGGCGCACCCGCACCTTGGCCAGCAGGCGGTTGAGCACCACCGAGGAGCGCAGCGTCATGTGATTCGGATTGCTGATTGAAGGGCCACAAATTTTATTGGTTGCTTATGGCTTGGCGCCCTAGCATCCGCCCTCATCACAACCACAACGGAGACACCGCATGCCTTCCATCCCCAACCGCCGCCAGGCCCTGCAGTGGCTGGGCGCCAGCGCCGCTGGTATCGCGCTGCCTCTGCCCGCCGCGTTCGCGCAGGCCTTTCCCAGCAAGCCGGTGCGCGTGCTGGTGGGCGCCGCCCCGGGCGGCCCGGCCGACTTCATGGGCCGCGCCTTCAGCGACGCGGCCTCGCCCGCGCTGGGGCAGCCCTTCGTGGTGGACAACAAGCCCGGCGCCACCGGCACCATCGCCGCTGGCATGGCCGCCAAGGCCCCGGCCGACGGCCACACCCTGCTGATCGGCGCGCCCGGTGCCATCGTGGTGGCGCCCCACCTGATCGCCAAGCTCGACTACGACGCCGACAAGGATTTCACCCCGATCACCATGCTGGGCGCGGGCGCTTTTGTGCTGGTGGTGCACCCCTCGGTACCGGCCAACAACCTGGCCGAGCTCATCGCCCACGCCAAGGCCAAGCCCGGCGCGCTCAACTACGGCTCGGGCGGCAACGGTTCATCGGGCCAGCTGTGCAGCGAGTCCTTTGCGACCCGCGCCGGGGTCGACCTGACGCACGTGCCCTACAAGGGCGACGGCCCGGCCGTCAACGACCTGCTGGCCGGCCAGATCCAGCTCATGTTCACCGCGCCCAACGTGGCCATGCCGCACATCAAGTCCGGCAGGCTCAAGGCCATCGCCGTCACCTCGCACGAGCGCATGGGCGCGCTGCCCGAGGTGCCCTCGGTGCACGAGGCGCTGCCGGACTTCGAGTACCTGGGCTGGATCGTGCTGTTCGCACCCGCCGCCACGCCCGCGCCGGTGGTCGACGCGCTGGCCGCCTTCTGGGCACAGGCGCGCAACCAGTCCGCCATCAAGAGCAAGCTCGAGGGCCTGGGCATGTACCCGCCGGCGCGCTACGCCAGCCGCGAGGCGGTGGTCGGCATGCTGCGCGCCGAGAAGACGCGCACCGCCCAGCTGGTGAAGAAGCTGGGCATCACCCCCACCTGAACCGGAGCCCGATCCGCATGACCGACACCGCAAGCCCCGAGGCCCCCACCACCCTGCGCGTGGCGCGCCTGCCCAGCGGCGTGGAACTGGCCCACGACGTGGCCGGGCAGGGCCACCCGCTGGTGTTCATCCACGGCGTGATGGGCGACTGGCGCTCCTGGGACCCACAGTGGCCGGCTTTCACCGAGCGCTACCGCTGCGCGCGCTACAGCCGCCGCTACAACCACCCCAACCGCAACAACATGCCCTCGCCGGACCACTCGGCGCTGCAGGAGGCCGAGGACCTGCTGGGCCTGCTGGACCACCTGGGCTGGGAGAGCGCGATCCTGGTCGGCAGTTCCTACGGTTCCTTCGTGGCGCTGGCGCTGGCCCTGCAGCACCCGCAGCGCTGCGCGGCGCTGGCGCTGTCCGAGCCGCCCATGATGAAGTACGCGCAGCACAGCGCGGCCGGCCGCGAGGCCGAGGCGCGTTTTCGCACCGAGGTCATCGAACCGGCCAACGACGCCTTCCGCCGCGGCGACGACGAGGCCGGCGCGCGCATCATGACCGGCGGCATCAACGGCCAGGGCATGGCCACGCTCACGCCCGAGGCCATGAAGCGGCGGCTGCAGAACATCGGCGCCATGAAGACGCTGGCGCTCTCCAGCGACGAATTCCCCTGGCTGCCGCCCGAGCGGCTGGCCGCGCTGCCCATGCCGGTGCTGCTGATGGCGGGTGAACGCACACCGCCCATCCACGCGGAGATCTTCCGCAACGTCTGCGCCGCCATGCCGCAGGCCGAGCGGGTGCTGATCAATGGTGCGGGCCACGGCACCTCGCGCGACAATCCGGCCGCCTTCAACGCCCACGTGCTCGACTTCCTGGACCGCCATGCCCACCCGTTCGCCCACCCTCGCAGCACCGCCCGCGCCTGAGGCCCGCTTCGCCTGGGAGGCGCAGGTCGACATCGGTGAGCGCCAGAGCCTGGGCCATGGCCCGCGGGGCGAGCGCTTCATCGTGCCCATCCTGGGCGGCCGCTTCGAAGGCCCGCGCCTGCGCGGCACCGTGCTGCCTGGCGGCGCCGACCGCCAGCTGCTGCGCGCCGACGGCGTGAAGGAACTGGATGCGCTGTACGAACTGCAGACCGACGACGGCGCCGTCATCACCGTGCGCAACCGCGTGCTCATCGACGAGAGCGCCACCCCCGGGCGCTACGCCCGCAGCGTGCTGCAGCTCAGCGCGCCCGCCGGGCCGCACGACTGGCTCAACCGCCGCGTCTTCGTGGGCACCCTGCACAGCCTGCGCCCGGCGCGTGCGGCGGTGTGCATCCGCGTGTACGAACTGGCCTGAGCCCGCGTACGCCACCCGGCGTACAGACGCTTTTCAGGGTCTTCCCTAGCATCCGTCCGACACCACCACAAAGCCCTTCGAGGCCTTGGCGGTGGCGAAAGTCAGACCCACCAACGGATGTTTTTGAACCCTGGAGAAGCGCCATGCAACAACGTCAGAACTCGCGTCGATTCACCCTCAAAGCCCTGACGGTCGCGACCGCCCTGGGCGCCTTCGGCCTCACCGCCCACGCCGCCGACACCATCAAGGTCGGCGTGCTGCACAGCCTGTCGGGCACGATGGCCATTTCCGAGACCGTGCTCAAGGACGTGGCCCTGATGGCCATCGACGAGATCAACGCCAAGGGCGGCGTGCTGGGCAAGAAGCTCGAACCCGTGGTGGTCGACCCGGCCTCCAACTGGCCTCTGTTCGCCGAGAAGGCCAAGCAGCTGATCGACCAGGACAAGGTGGCCGCCGTGTTCGGCTGCTGGACCTCGGTGAGCCGCAAGTCGGTGCTGCCGGTGTTCGAAGAGAAGAACAGCCTGCTGTTCTACCCGGTGCAGTACGAAGGCGAGGAGCTGTCCAAGAACGTGTTCTACACCGGCGCCGCGCCCAACCAGCAGGCCATCCCCGCGGTGGAGTACCTGATGAGCAAGGACGGTGGCTCGGCCAAGCGCTGGGTGCTGCTGGGCACCGACTACGTGTACCCCCGCACCACCAACAAGATCCTGCGCGCCTTCCTGAAGTCCAAGGGCGTGAAGGACGAGGACATCATGGAGGAGTACACCCCCTTCGGTCACTCCGACTACCAGACCATCATTGCCAACATCAAGAAGTTCGCGTCCGCCGGCAAGAAGACGGCCGTGGTCTCCACCATCAACGGCGACTCCAACGTGCCGTTCTACAAGGAACTGGGCAACGCCGGCCTGTCGGCCAAGGACGTGCCGGTGGTGGCCTTCTCGGTGGGTGAGGAAGAGCTGCGCGGTGTCGACACCAAGCCGCTGGTGGGCCACCTGGCCGCCTGGAACTACTTCATGAGCATCAAGAACCCGGCCAACGCCGAGTTCGTGAAGAAGTGGAGCGCGTACGCCAAGGCCAAGAACATCGCCGGCCACAAGGACAAGCCGCTGACCAACGACCCGATGGAAGCCACCTACATCGGCATCAACATGTGGGCCCAGGCCGTCGAGAAGGCCAAGTCCACCGACACCGACAAGGTCATCGCCGCCATGGCCGGCCAGACCTTCAAGGCACCGGGCGGCTTCACCAGCACGATGGACAAGGAAAACCACCACCTGCACAAGCCGGTGTTCATTGGCGAAGTGAAGGCCGACGGCCAGTTCAACGTGGTGTGGAAGACCCCGGGTCCGGTCGTGGCCGATCCGTGGAGCGACTACATCGCCGAGAACAAGGGCAAGAAGAACGTTCCCGAGAAGAAGTAAGCGGGGGTCCTGATGCGCTGGCTGCGTTCCTTTCTTGTGTTGTTGTGCCTGATCGGCGCAGCCAGTGCACATGCCCTCACCCCGGCCGACGCCCTGGCGCTGGCCGTGGGCGACAGCGATGACCGCATCGCCGCCATCAACCGGCTGGCGGCCGAACCCGACGAGCCCACGCTCGCGCTGCTGCAGGCGCTGGGCAACGGCGCGGTCAAGGTGCAGGGTGAGCAGGTGCTGCTGATCGCCGACGACGGCAGTGCGACCGACGCCGTCACCGGCGCACCGGTCACCCTGGCCGACGAGGCCGAAGATGCCATGGTCAACAACCGGCTGCGCGGCGCACTGGACGCCGCGCTGTCGGTGCGCGACCTGTTCGGCAGCGATGTCGAGGCACAGCGGGCCGCCGCCGCCATGCTGCAGAAGGCTGCCTTCGACGAACCCGACGCCGCGCAGCTGCCCCTGGTGGACAAGGCCCTGGCCAACACCGCGCTCGATGCGAAGGCGCGCACCAGCCTGGAGCGGGCGCGCGCCGCCATGCAGCTGGCCAGCGACGACGAGGCACAGCGCCTGGCCGCCGCGCAGGCGCTGGGTGGCATGGGCGACCCGGTGCTCAAGCCCCTGCTGGCCGCCCGGCTGGAGGCCGAGCAGAGCGCCCCGGTCAAGGCCGCACTGAGCGCCGCGATGTCGGCACTGGACCGCTCGCTGGCGATCAGCAGCGGTCTCTCGCAGGCCTTCACCGGCATCAGCCTGGGCAGCATCCTGCTGCTGGCCGCGCTGGGCCTGGCCATCACCTACGGGCTGATGGGCGTGATCAACATGGCCCACGGCGAGCTGATCATGATCGGCGCCTACGCCACCTGGCTGGTGCAGGCCTTCTTCAAGAGCACGCTGCCCGACTGGTTTGACTGGTATCTGCTGGCCGCCATGCCGGTGGCCTTCACCGCCTCGGCACTGGTGGGCGCGGCCATGGAGCGCAGCGTGATCCGCTTTCTCTATGGCCGGCCGCTGGAGACGCTGCTGGCCACCTGGGGCATTTCGCTGGTGCTGATGCAGGGTGTGCGCAGCCTGTTCGGCGCGCAGAACGTGGGGGTGGAAAACCCGAGCTGGATGAGCGGCAGCGTCACGCTGCTGGGCAACCTCACGCTGCCCTGGAACCGCATCCTCATCATCGCCTTCGCGGCCGCGGTGCTGATCGGCGTGACCCTGCTGATCTCGAAGACGCGCCTGGGCCTGTTCGTGCGCGGCGTGACGCAGAACCGCCCGATCGCCAGCTGCATGGGCGTGAACACCGCGCGCATCGACACCTACGCCTTCGCGCTGGGTTCGGGCATCGCCGGTCTCGCCGGTTGCGCGCTGAGCCAGATCGGCAACGTCGGCCCCGACCTCGGCCAGAGCTACATCGTCGACAGCTTCATGGTGGTGGTGCTCGGCGGCGTGGGGCAGTTGGCCGGCACCGTCTACGCGGCGCTGGGCCTGGGCCTGCTGAACAAGTTCCTCGAAGGCTGGGCCGGCGCCGTGCTGGCCAAGATCGCGGTGCTGGTCTTCATCATCGTCTTCATCCAGAAACGTCCGCAGGGCATCTTTGCATTCAAGGGTCGCGAGGCATGAACACCGCCGCCATTTCTCTTCCCTCGCCCGGTCCGCTGCTCACGCGCGGCGCCTTCAGCGGCGTGATGGTCGCGCTGCTGGTGGCGTGCGCCCTGGTGCCCGCGCTCAACCTGCTGGTGCCGGCGGACAGCGTGTTCCACCTCTCCGACTACATGGTCGGCCTGCTGGGCAAGATCATGTGTTACGCCATCTGCGCGCTGGCCATGGACCTGATCTGGGGCTACACCGGCATCCTCTCGCTGGGCCACGGCCTGTTCTTCGCGCTCGGCGGCTACGTGATGGGCATGTACTTGATGCGACAGATCGGCCGCGACGGCAACTACGGCAGCGACCTGCCGGACTTCATGGTCTTCCTGGACTGGAAGGAACTGCCCTGGCACTGGGCACTGTCCGACAGCTTCGTCGCCACGCTGCTGCTGATCGTGCTGGTGCCGGGCATGGTGGCCTTCGTGTTCGGCTACTTCGCCTTCCGCTCGCGCATCAAGGGTGTGTACTTCTCCATCATCACGCAGGCCCTGACCTTCGCCGCGCTGCTGCTGTTCTTCCGCAACGAGACCGGCATGGGCGGCAACAACGGCTTCACCGATTTCAAGCGCATCCTGGGCATGCCCATCGCCACGCAGGAGATGCGCATGACGCTGTTCGTCATCACCGGCCTGACGCTGCTGGGCTTCTACGTGTTCGCGCGCTGGCTGGTGGCCAGCAAGTTCGGCCGCGTGCTGCAGGCCATCCGCGACGCCGAGAGCCGTGTCATGTTCTGCGGCTACAACCCGCTGCCCTACAAGCTCACCATCTGGACCATCTCGGCCGTGATGTGCGGCATCGCCGGGGCGCTCTATGTGCCGCAGGTCGGCATCATCAACCCGGGCGAGATGAGCACCGCGGCCAGCATCGAGATCGCGGTGTGGACCGCGGTTGGCGGCCGCGCCACCCTGGTCGGACCCATCGTCGGCGCCTTCCTGGTCAACGGCGCCAAGAGCTGGCTGACCGTGGCCTTCCCCGAGTTCTGGCTCTACTTCCTCGGCGTGCTGTTCATCGCGGTGACGCTGTGGATGCCGCAGGGCGTGGTGGGGCTGGTGAAGAAGTTCAAGAAGGGAGGCCGGGCATGACCCCCGACCTGATGGAAGCGGGCGCGCAGCGCTACGAGAAGCTGCACACCGCCACCGCGCAAGGCCAGACCGAATCGGGTGGCCGCAGCGCCGGCTACGGCCGCATCGCCCGCGCGGGCGAGGTGGACACCACGCACGGCCGCATCCTCTACCTGGAAGACGTGCATGTGTCCTTCGACGGTTTCAAGGCCATCAACGGCCTGAACCTGGACATCGCGCCCGGCGAGCTGCGCTGCATCATCGGCCCCAACGGCGCCGGCAAGACCACGATGATGGACATCATCACCGGCAAGACCCGGCCCGACAGCGGGACGGTGTTCTTCGGCAGCACCATCGACCTGCTGCGCTACCGCGAACCCGAGATCGCGGCGCTGGGCATCGGCCGCAAGTTCCAGAAGCCGACGGTGTTCGAGCAGCTCAGCGTGTTTGAGAACCTGGAGCTGGCGCTGGCCACCGACAAGCGCGTCGGTCACAGCATGGTGTTCTCGCTGACCGGTGAAGAGAAAGACCGTCTGGCCGAGGTGCTGAGAACCATCCACCTGGCCGACAGCGCGCGCCGACAGGCCGGGCTGCTCAGCCACGGCCAGAAGCAGTGGCTGGAGATCGGCATGCTGCTGATGCAGGACCCCAAGCTGCTGCTGCTGGACGAGCCGGTGGCCGGCATGACCGACGAGGAGACCGCGCGCACGGCCGAGCTGTTCCTCTCGCTCAAGGGCAAACACTCGCTGATGGTGGTGGAGCACGACATGAGCTTCATCCGCGCGATTTCGGAGAAGGTCACGGTGCTGTGCGACGGCTCGGTGCTGGCCGAAGGCACGCTCGACGAGGTGCAGGCCGACGAGCGCGTGATCGAGGTCTATCTGGGCCGATGAAGGAAACACGATGAGCCTGCTCGAAGTCAAGGACGTCAACCAGTACTACGGTGGCAGCCACATCCTGCGCAACGTCAGCCTCACAGCCGAACTCGGCCAGGTGACCGTGGTGCTGGGCCGCAACGGCGTGGGCAAGACCACGCTGCTCAAGTCGCTCATGGGCCTGGTGCCGATCAAGAGCGGCGGCATCACGTTCGACGGCAACGCCATCGACAAGGCCACACCCTACGAGCGGGCCCGTGCCGGCATCGGCTTCGTGCCCCAGGGACGCGAGATCTTCGGCCGCCTGACGGTGCAGGAGAACCTGCAGATGGGGCTGGCCTACAAATCCGGCGGCACGCCCATCCCGGCCGAGCTGTTCGAGCTGTTCCCGGTGCTCAAGCAGATGCTGGGTCGTCGCGGGGGTGACCTCTCGGGCGGGCAGCAGCAGCAGCTGGCGATCGCGCGCGCGCTGGCCGCGGGCCCCAAGCTGCTGATCCTGGACGAACCCACCGAGGGCATCCAGCCGAACATCATCAAGGACATTGGCAAGGTCATCCGCATGCTGGCCGACCGCGGCAACATGGCCATCGTGCTGGTGGAGCAGTACTACGACTTCGCCGAAGAACTGGCCGACCGGTACGTGGTGATGGAGCGCGGCGAGGTGATCGCCAGTGGGCCGGGCTCTGAAATGCAGGCGAAGAACATCCGCCAGCTGGTGGCGATCTAGTCCCCCACGCTCCGCCGCTGCGCCGGATCGTCAGGCCCCGACAGCGTTCACGTTGGCCAGCAGGCCTTCGTTCTTCTGGGGCGGCTTGTAGCCCGACGGCAGGGACATGCCGCCCGCGGCGCGGCCGGTGTGCGCCTGTTCGCCCAGGCCGGCGTGGATGTCGGTGGTGCGGTAGCGCTCGCGCATGGCCTGCGCCTTCTTGTGCAGTTCCTCGTGGTCGGGAATGCGCGTCTCGTAGCGCTGCAGCACCAGGTGGGCCGACTCGATGATCTTGGCGTTGAGCGTCTGCTCCCCGTCGTTCAGCAGCTTGATCACCGCGGCCTGCGGATCGCCCTTGAGGCTCAGGGACATGGCCTCTTCGGTCTGCTTGAGGATGTGGGCGTGGCCGCTGCGGACGCGGTTGATGAAGTCCTGGCGGCCCGTGGCGGCGCAGACCAGCAGCTCGGTGAGCGCCCGGCTGGTGCAGAAGCGCAGCGCCATGGTGTCCACCGCGGCGTCGACTTCGTAGAGCTGGATCGAGCGCATCGCCAGCCGCGTCATCAGCGCCAGCAGGTTGCAGGCCGACTCGACATCGAACGCCGGCTGGTGGATGGTCTTGGCCATGCGCCGCACGTCGTCCAGCGCCTGCGCGGTCTGGTAGTCCTGGATCGCGACCAGCGCCTCGATCACCTCCAGCAGCCGCAGCGGGCGCGGGTTGTCGGGGTACCGGTCACGGATGCGTTCCATCTGCTCGCGGCAGCGCTGCAGGCCCTTGTGTTCGGCGTTGTCCAGGCGGGCGAACGCGAGCAGCACCAGGGCCTGGGGGTCGTAGAGCTTGGAGTCCAGGCCGAGGCGGGTGGCGCGGTCGAGCATTTCGATCCCTTCCTCGCGCTCGCCGGCGTACCAGGCCATCATGCCGTGCTTGAGCAGCCGGTTGACCGACGAAGGCGTGAGCATGGTGGAGCGCTTGAAGGTGGCGAGCGCGGCCTGGAAGTTGCCCAGCTCGAACTGGGCGCGGCCCATGATGTCGTAGGCGTCGGTGTAGCCCGGGTCGGTCTCGATCAGGCTCTCCAGTGTGGTCACGGCGCGCTGCTGGAAGCCGCCCTCGACCTGCGCACGGGCCACGCCCAGCCTGGCCCAGGGCAGCGTCTTGGCCGCGATGACGGCCTCGTAGAACATCTCGGCCTCATGCAGGTGGCCGCCGCGCAGCATCAGCTCGGCCCCGATGCGGGCCGCGTAGAGGTAGTAGGGCTTGCGCTGCTCGAAGTGCGCCTTGCACATCTGCGCGGCCTCGTCGAACCGCTGTTCGTCGATGGCGGTGAAGATGTGCCGGAGCGCGTCCTTGCGGTCGCGCGCCTGCACGATGCGCTCCACCAGGCCCGCGGCCGTGTGGGGTTTGAGCAGGTAGGCGTCCAGGGCCGATTCGGCGGCCTCCGCCACCTTGCTGTACGAGGCTTCGGACGTCACCATCACGAACACCGTGTAGAACGGCAGCAGCTGGTTGCGGCGCAGGTCGTCCAGCAGTTCCTGCCCGGTGGTGGCCTCGCGGTCGAAATACTGCTCGCAGATCACGACGTCGAAGGGCCAGGTCTCCAGTTTGGTGCGGGCGTCCGCGACGCGGGGGCACTGCACGATGGTTCCCACGCCGGCGTCCCGCAGCTGCCCGACGATGATCGACCGCGACAGCGGGTTGCCGTCGATGACGAGCGCTTTGGCGTCATGGAGCGGGGCGGACATGGTGGACGGGTGCGGGAGGCGCGGCCGGGATGGTGATGGTCGTGGTGGATCCTGCCCCGATTCTGTGCAGGCAGGCCCAGGCCCGATCGGCCGAACAACGCCGCAAAACCCGGGCAGTTCGACGGAGGATCAGACCCGCCAGATGCGGGGGGCGTCGCCCGGCAGGCCCCAGGCCGCCGGGCGCAGCGCCGCCCAGACGGCCTGCAGGCCGGCCATCAGCGGCTCGACCAGCGGCGCCACGGCCCGCACCGCCAGCACCCGGTCGTTGGGGCAGGTGGCGCCGGCCACCACCCCGGCCGGGGCTTGTTGCAGGGCTTCGCGCGCCACCTCCAGCAGGTGCTCGCGCCGCTCGCGCGCCAGTGGGCCGCCGGTGGCGAACACCAGCGTGCCCAGGCAGCGGTGGCCGCCCAGACCGAGGGGTGAGTCCAGCAGACGCCGGTCGTGCGCGGCGATGCGCGCCTGCTCCAGCCAGCAGCCGGGAATCTCCAGCCGCTGCCGGAGCTCGCCCTGCTCGTAGGGCTGGGCCGCACCGGGCAGGCCCAGCGCGGTGACGTCCCAGGCCATCAGCTCGGCCCCCTCGGCCAGGGTGGCGCTCCAGCGGTTGTCGGCCCGGCAGCCGGGGTAGGCAATGGTTTCCAGCGGCAGCCACTCCAGCCGCGCGCCCGCGTCCAGCTGCAGCCGCACCTGCTGCGTGGCGAAGACCTCGTCGCTGGCGTAGAAGCGGGTGGCGCCCGGGGTGCTGACCAGGGCATGGGCGCCGGCGCCGACCCGCACGCCGATGTCCAGCACGTCCCCGCCGACCAGACCGCCCGGCGGGTGCACGATCACGTTGTGGCAGACCGCGTCGCCCTCGGGGTAGAGGCTCTTGAAGATGCGCAGCGGGCCGTCGTGCGAGTGCTGCAGGACGGTGCGTTCACCTTGTCGCTGGTAGTCGAGGGAAAGACGGGCGTGCCAGGGCATCGGGCGAGTGTAGGTGGCAGCGCTTCAGCGCCGCGACCAGAAATCGCGGTGCGGCGCCACCATCTCGGCCTCCAGCGCCGGGACGGGGCCGATGACCTCGATGGCCTTCTGCCCGCGCGCGATCAGCTCGCGGCAGGGCAGGGACAGCGTGGGGTTCTCGGCGTGGTTGCCGGTGAGGGCCAGCAGGGCCTCTTCGCTGGCGCCGTAGACGATGCGGCCGATGTTGGCCCAGTAGACGGTGCCGGCGCACATCGCGCAGGGCTCGAAGGTGGTCACCAGGGTGCAGCCCGAGAGGAAGCCGGCCGGGTAGTTGAGCGAGGCCGTGCGCGCCAGAGTGGCCTCGGCGTGGTGCACGGTGTCGATGTTGCCCTGCTCGGCCAGCACCGTCTCGCCGTCGGGCGCCACCAGCAGCGCACCGAAGGGGTGGCGGCCCATCTGCATCGCGCGCAGGGCCACGTCGTTGGCGCGGCGCAGGTGCCGCGCGATCTGGTCGTCGTTCATCAGCCTTGCGATCCTCTGTGGGCCCAGCCGGTGGTGTGCTTCTCGATGAAGCTGAACAGCTCGTACATCACCATGGCCATGATGCCGACCACCAGCAGGCCGCTGAACGCCAGGCCCATCTGCATCGAGCTGCCGGCCGAGATCAGCAGGTAGCCGATGCCTTCGTTGGCGGCGGTCATCTCCGACACCGTGGTGCCCACGAAGGCGAGCGTGATGGCGACCTTGAGCGAGCCGTAGAAGTAGGGCATGGAGCGTGGCAGGCCCACCTTGACCAGCACGTCCCAGCGCCGGGCACCGAGCACCCGCAGCACGTCTTCCAGCTCGGGCTCCAGCGTGGCCAGGCCGGTGGCGATGTTGACCATGATGGGGAAGAAGCTGATGAGGAAGGCCGTGAGGATGGCCGGCCCCGCGCCGATGCCGAACCACACCACCAGGATGGGCACGAAGGCCGCCTTGGGCAGGGCGTTGAAGGCCGTCATCAGCGGGTAGACCGCCGCATAGGCGATGCGCGACGAACCGATCAGGAAGCCGAGCAGCACGCCCACCACGATGGCGATGGCGAACCCGGCCATGGTGACCCAGAAGGTGCGCCAGGCGTGGCCCAGGATCACCTCCTTGAACTCCACCGTCTGTTCCCAGATGCGCGAAGGGCTGGGGAAGATGAACTCCGAGACCTGGAAGCCGCTGCAGATCACTTCCCAGATCACGATGATCGCGACCAGCAGCAGAAAAGGCGACCAGCGCTCCATCTGTTTCTTGTTCATGCGATGGCTTTCACTGGTTGATCGTGGCGCCCGCTTTTCGCATGGCTCCAATGTGCCCTCTGAGTTCATGAACGATGTCGGTGAACTCGGGCGTGTAGGTCACTTCCAGGTCGCGGGTGCGCGGAATCGGGATCTCGCGCTGCACCACGAACCGGCCCGGGCTCTTGCTCATGCAGTACACCGTGTCGGCCAGGAACACGCTCTCGCGCAGGTCGTGCGTGACCAGGATGACGTTGAACTGCTGCGCTTGCCAGAGGTCGCGCAGCGTGCACCACAGCTCCTCGCGGGTGAAGGCATCGAGCGCGCCGAAGGGCTCGTCCAGCAGCAGCATCTTGGGCTCGTGAATGAGCGCACGGCAGATGCTGGCGCGCTGCTGCATGCCGCCCGAGAGTTCCCACGGAAACTTCTTTTCCATGCCGCCCAGGCCCACGCTGGCCAGCAGCTTCTTCGCCCGCTCCTCGAACTCCTTGCGCCGGTCCTTGAACTGGTGCCGAAAGGGTTCGACGATCTCCAGCGGCAGCAGCACGTTGTCCAGCGTCGTGCGCCAGGGCAGCAGGCTCGGCGCCTGGAAGGCCATGCCCGAAATTTTCAGCGGGCCGTTGACGGGCTGGCCGTCGATGGTGATCTTGCCCATGCTGGGCATCTTCAGCCCGGTGGTGAGCTTCATGAAGGTGGACTTGCCACAGCCCGAAGGCCCGACGATGGCGATGAACTCGCCTCGCCGCACCTTCAGGTTGATGTCCTCGACGGCGAAGATGTTCTTCGCCAGCAGGTCGTCGTTGTAGGCCAGCCAGACCCCGTCGAAGTGGACGAAGGCCTGGTCGGCCCCGGAGGGTGCAGCGGGCATCACTTCTTGGCCGGGGGCAGCACGTTGAGTTCGGCCGCCGACGGCAGCATGGAACCGTTCCACACCTGCGCCACGTCGACGCGGTTCTTGGTGCCGTAGGCGTCGGACACCTGCGAGGCCATCAGCGCCATGCGGCCGGGCACGATCTGGCCGAAGCCTTCCTTGCGCGCATCGGGACTGGCGATCACCGAGTCCACCGCCAGCTGCAGGCGGCGGGTTTCCAGGGCCACGTTGATGATGCCATCGCGTGCCTTGACGGTCCCGATGGTGGCGGCCGGGTTGGCCATGACTTCCTTGGCGCCCTTGGCGAAGGCCGCGAGGAATGCCTTGACCGCGGCCGGGTTCTCCTTGATCAGCTTGGGGCTGGCGATCACCACGTTGCCGTACAGCTTCACGCCATGGTCGGCATAGGGCAGGATGACCACGTCCTCGGTCTTCACACCGCGCGCTTCCAGGTTGAGCAGCGAGGTGAAGGAGAAGCCGGTGATGGCGTCGATGTCGCCGCGCACCAGCATGGTTTCGCGCAGCGGCGGGTCCATCGAGGTCCAGGCCACATTGCCGACGCCGTTGGCCTTCTGGAAGATCGGGAAGGCCTTGCGGCCGGCGTCGAACACCGGGGCGCCGAGCTTCTTGCCATTGAGGTCGGAGGGCTTGGTGATGCCGCTCTTCTTGAGCGCCAGCACCGCGGCGGGCGTGTTGTTGTAGACCATCATCACGGCCACCGGCTTGTTGGGCGCGTCCGGGTTGTTGGCGTGGAATTCCATCAGCGCGGCCATGTCGGCAAAACCCATGTCGTAGGTGCCCGAGGCCACTCGGGTGACGGTGCCGCCGGAGCCGTTGCCGGCGTCGATGGTGACGTTCAGGCCGGCGGCCTTGTAGTAGCCCTTGGCCTCCGACTGCAGGAACAGCGCGGCGGGGCCTTCGAAGCGCCAGTCGAGCTGGAACTTGATGGGCGTCTGGGCGGAGGCGCTGCCGAAGGCGGCTGCGGCGGCCAGGGCGGCGGTGAGCTTGAGAAGGTGGCGTTTGTTCATGGCGAGGGTCTCCGTCGGTGTGGGGCGCTCAGGGATGCGGAAGGATGCTGAAAGCGGGTCAGCAATTTCGATGCCAGGCGCGGGCGCAGCCTGTGCATTGAACACAGAAGGTGTATACAGATTCTTGGGGCTCCCGCTGGAGGCGTCATCCTGACTAACCCTGTGTTGGTGCGGCGTGCACAAAAAAGGGGCCCCGTGTGGGGCCCCTGCGGAGCTTGGGGGACGTGAATCCAGCGCTGGAGCGTGGGGCCCGGTTCAGTGCGCCTCGGCCTGTTTTGCCGCGTGGATGGCGGCGGCTTCATCGGCCTTGCCGCCGTTGAAGAACAGGTTCAGCAGCACGGCGCTGATCGAGGCCAGCAGGATGCCCGACTCGATCAGCGGGTGGATGGCGTGCGGCATCCACTGCGAGTACTTGGGCGCGATCAGCGGGATCATGCCCACGCCGATGGAAATCGCCACGATCAGGGCGTTGTTGCGCTGGGTCTTGAAGTCCACGCCACCCAGGATGCGGATGCCGGTGGCCGCCACCATGCCGAACATCACCAGACCCGCACCGCCCAGCACCACGGTGGGCAGCGACTCCACCAGCGCCGCCATCTTGGGCAGCAGGCCCAGCACCAGCAGGATGACGCCGGCGGCCACGCAGACGAAGCGGCTCTTGACGCCGGTGACCGCGACCAGGCCCACGTTCTGCGAGAAGCTGGTGTAGGGGAAGGTGTTGAAGATGCCGCCGATGAGGGTGCCCAGGCCGTCGGTGCGCAGACCGCGGGCCAGCGCCGGCTGGTCGATCTTGCGGTCCGTCATCTCGCCCAGGGCCAGGAACATGCCGGTGGATTCGATCATCACCACGATCATCACCAGCGTCATGGTCAGCACCATGACCGGGTCGAAGATGGGGATGCCGAAGTGGAAGGGCAGCACCACGTCCACCCACTTGGCCTGGCCGACCTTGTCGAAATGCATCATGCCCATCATCGTCGCCATGACCCCGCCGACCACGATGCCGATCAGCACCGAGATGTTGGCCAGGAAGCCTTTGGCAAACCGGGCCACCAGCAGGATGGTGGCCAGCACCACGGCCGACACCGCGATGCCGGGCAGGGCGGCATAGCGCGGGTTGGGTTCGGTGGGGGCCAGGGTCAGGCCCTGCGGCACGGGCGGGTAGCCGGGGGTGCCGGCGGCCGCGGCGCTGCGCAGCGTGCTCAGCCACTCGCTGTGCTCCGGCGGCACCACCGACGGCGCGGTGGGGCCCACCGGGTTGCCGAAGATCCAGTTGATGCCCACGCGCATCAGGTTGATGCCGATGACGGCGATGATGGTGCCGGTGACCACCGGCGGAAAGAAGCGCAGCAGGCGGCTGACCATCGGCGCGATCACGATGGAGATGACCCCCGCGCCGATGATGGCGCCGAACAGCATGCGCGCGCCGTCGGTGCCGGGGGTGGTGTTGGCGATGGCCACCATGGGGCCGACGGCGGCGAAGGTCACGCCCATCATCACGGGCAGCTTGATGCCGAACCACTGCGTGACGCCCAGCGCCTGGATCAGCGTGGCGATGCCGCAGCAGAACAGGTCGGCCGAGATCAGCATGGCCACCTCCTGCGGGCTGAGCTTGAGGGCCCGGCCGACGATCAGCGGAACCGCGACCGCGCCCGCGTACATCACCAGCACATGTTGCAGGCCCAGCGCGGTCAGCTTGCTGCCGGGCAGTTGTTCGTCCACGGGGTGCACCGTTGTTGACATGGCATCTCCTTTTGCATGCAAAACTGTATACACATTATGTGTACCCGTATCTGGCGAAGACATCGGGGAAACCCTCGTGAGCGGCGCTGGCCGACGGGTGGCGTCCGGGCCGCGGGCACAAAAAAAGGGACGCCGGAGCGTCCCTGTGTGCCGGGCGGGTGGCCGCTCAGCCGCGCGGGCTGGCCGCTGCGGCCAGGGCCGTCATGTTGAGCACGCGGCGCACGGTGGCGGCCGGCGTCAGGATGTAGGCGGGGCGGGCCACGCCGGTCAGCACCGGGCCCACGGTCACGCCGCCGCTGGCGGTGGTCTTGAGCACGTTGTAGAGGATGTTGGCGGCGTCCACGTTGGGGCAGACCAGCAGGTTGGCCGAGCCGCTGAGCGTGGAGTCGCCCAGGTAGGCCTGGCGGATCTCGGGTTGCAGCGCGGCGTCGCCGTGCAGCTCGCCGTCGCACTCGATGCCCGGGTGCTGGGCCACGAACAGGTCGCGCGCGGCGCGCATCTTTTTCGCGGAGGCGCGCTTGCTGGAGCCGAAGCTCGAGTGCGAGAGGAAGGCCACCTTGGGCGGCAGGCCGAAGCGCTGCACCTGCTGCGCCGCCATCCAGGCGATCTCGGCCAGCTGCTCGGCCGTCGGGTCTTCGTTGACGTAGGTGTCGGCGATGAACAGTGGGCCGCTGGCCGTCATCAGCGCGTTGACCGCGGCGTAGTTGTTCACGCCGGGCGCCTTGCCCAGGATGGCGTCGATGCGCTCCAGGTGGGTGGCGTAGGTGCCGACCAGGCCGCAGATCAGCGCATCCGCATCGCCCAGCGAGAGCATCAGCGAACCGATGATGGTGTTGGAGCGGCGCACCGCGGCCTTGGCCACCTCGGGCGTGGCGCCATTGCGCTTCATCAGGCCGTGGTAGTGCTCCCAGTACTGGCGGAAACGCGGGTCGCCTTCGGGGTTGACGTTCTCCACGTCCACACCCAGACGGATGCGCAGGCCCGCCTTCTGGATGCGCGCCTCGATCACGGCCGGGCGGCCGATCAGGATCGGCGTGGCCAGGCCGTCGTCGATCGCCATCTGCGCGGCGCGCAGCGCGCGCTCGTCCTCGCCGTCGGCGTAGGCCACGCGCTTCTTGTTCGCGGGCAGGGCCTTGGCGGCGTTGAAGATCGGGCGCATCAGGATGCCGGTCTGCGTCACGAAGCGCGAGAGCGACTGGCGGTAGGCGTCCATGTCGGTGATCGGGCGGGTCGCAACGCCCGAGTCGGCGGCAGCCTGGGCCACGGCCGGCGCGATCTTGAGGATCAGGCGCGTGTCGAAGGCCTTGGGGATGAGGTAGTCGGGGCCGAACACCAGGTCCTGCCCGGCGTAGGCGGCGGCCACTTCGTCGCTGGTCTCGGCCTTGGTCAGGTCGGCGATCTGGCGCACGCAGGCCATCTTCATTTCTTCCGTGATCTTGGTGGCGCCGCAGTCCAGCGCGCCACGGAAGATGTACGGGAAGCACAGCACGTTGTTGACCTGGTTCGGGTAGTCCGAACGGCCGGTGGCGATGATGCAGTCCGGCCGCGCGGCCTTGGCCACTTCGGGGCGGATCTCGGGCTCGGGGTTGGCCAGCGCCAGGATGATGGGCTGGCGCGCCATGCTCTTGACCATGTCGGCGTCCACCACGCCGGCCGCCGAGCAGCCCAGGAACACGTCGGCGCCGTTCATGGCGTCGGCCAGGGTGCGCGCCGACGAGGTGCGGCAGTAACGCTGCTTGGACTCGTCCAGCTTGCCGGCCTTGGCGTCGTCGCGTTCGGTCTGGATCACGCCCTTGGAGTCGCACACCAGGATGTTCTCGATGTTCACGCCCAGGTTGACCATCAGGTCCAGGCAGGCGATGGCCGCCGCACCCGCGCCGCTGACAGCGACCTTGACCGCGCCGATGTCCTTCTTGACCAGTTCCAGGCCGTTGATCAGCGCCGCGCTGGAGATGATGGCCGTGCCGTGCTGGTCGTCGTGGAAGACCGGGATCTTCATGCGGTCGCGCAGCTTGCGCTCGATGTAGAAGCACTCGGGCGCCTTGATGTCTTCCAGGTTCACCCCCCCCAGCGTGGGCTCCAGCGCCGCGATGATGTCGACCAGCTTGTCCGGGTCGCGCTCGGCCAGCTCGATGTCGAACACGTCGATGCCGGCGAACTTCTTGAACAGGCAGCCCTTGCCCTCCATCACCGGTTTGGAGGCCAGCGGGCCGATGTCGCCCAGGCCCAGCACGGCGGTGCCGTTGGTGATCACGCCCACCAGGTTGCCGCGGCTGGTGTACTCCGAGGCCAGAGCCGGCTCGGCCTCGATGGCCAGGCAGGGAAAGGCCACGCCAGGCGAATAGGCCAGCGACAGGTCGCGCTGGTTGGACAGCGGTTTGGTCGGGACGACGGCGATCTTGCCCTTGTTGGGCGAGCGGTGGTATTCGAGCGCGGCGTCGCGCAGGGCTTGTTCGGCGGGGGTCATGAGGTCTCCAGAGTGCGAACCGCCCGGCGGGGCGGGCGGTCATTGTGTCACGGGGTGGGGGGCGCGTTCATGCGGACTTCAACAGGTCCAGCAAGGTGCGAGCCACCACCTTGGTGGCGCGGCGCAGGTCTTCCAGCACCAGGTTCTCGTCGGCGCGCTTGGCGTTCGACTCGCGCACTGTGCGGGGGCCGGCGCCGTAGATCACGCCCGGAATGCCGTGTTCGCCGTAGATGCGCACGTCGGTATAGAGCGGCGTGCCGACGGCGGGGATGGGTTCGCCGAACAGCTCGCTGCCGTGTTTCTGGAGGGCCTCGACCAGAGGTTTGTTGCCCGGCAGGGGCTTGAGCGCGCGCGCCAGCAGGATGCGCTTGACATCCACGCTGATGGCGCGCCCGCCGCGCGGGGGCTGGTAGCGGGCGGCGGCCTCGGCGATGGTGCGGCGCAGCGCAGCCTCGACCTCGGCCGGGTCTTCCTCGGGAATCATGCGGCGGTCCAGCTTGATCACCACCTTGCCGGGGATCACGTTGGTGTTGGTGCCGCCCTGGATCAGGCCGACGTTGAGGTAGGGGTGGGTGATGCCTTCAACGTCCGAGCGCACCTTCAGGTAGTCGGCGTTCAGGGCGTACAGCGCGTTCAGGATGTGCACCGCGCCCTGCAGCGCGTCGGTGCCGCTGTCGGGGATGGCCGCGTGCGCCATGTCGCCGTGCACGGTGACCTCCAGCTGCAGGCAGCCGTTGTGCGCCACCACCACCTGGTAGCTGAAGCCGGCGGCGATCATCAGGTCGGGCTTGGTCAGGCCCTTCTCCAGCAGCCAGCCCGGGCCGACCTCGCCGCCGTATTCCTCGTCGTAGGTCACGTGCAGTTCCACGCCACCCTTCAGGGGCGCACCCAGCGCTTCCAGCGCACGGATCGCGAAGGTGAAGTTGGCGATGTCGCACTTGCTCACCGCGGCGGCGCGGCCGTAGATCTTGCCGTCCGCGATCTCGCCGCCATAGGGGTCGTGCGTCCAGCCCTCACCGGGCGGCACCACGTCGCCGTGGGCGTTGAGCGCGATGGTCTGACCGCCGTCGCCGAAGCGGCGGCGCACGATCAGGTTGGTGATGGTTTCCAGCCCGGCGGCCTTGACCTCGGCCTCGGGCACGGCGTGCTTCTCGGCGGTCAGGCCCATCGCGGCGAGCAGTTCGGCGGTGCGCTCGGCGTGCGGCGCGTTGTTGCCCGGGGGCGTGTCGGTGGGCACGCGGATGAGTTCCTGCAGGAACTTCACTTCCTCGTCGAAGTGGGCGTCGATCCAGGCGTCGAGTTGCTGTTGGGCGGTGGTCATGGCGGCTTTCAGTGGGATTCGGTGGTCAGTTGGTGCAGCACGTGGTCGAAGGCCTTGACGGCCAGGTCCATGTCGTCGGCGGTGCTGGATTCGAGCGGGTTGTGGCTGATGCCGCTGTTCTCGCCACGCACGAACAGCATGGCCTGCGGCAGCACCTCGTGCAGCTTCATGGCGTCGTGACCCGCGCCGCTGGGCATGCGGTGCAGCGGCACGCCCAGCGCGGTGGCGGCGGCCTCCCAGCGCGCCTGCCATGCGGGGGCGCTGGGCGCTGCGGCGGCGCGCATGGTTTCTTCCAGCGAGTGGCGCAGGCCACGGCGGTCGCAGATCTCGCCCAGCTTCGCCAGCACGTCCTGCGCCAGCGCATCGCGTTGCGCATTGGTCGGTGCACGCATGTCCAGGCTGAACCGGCAGGCGCCGGGCACCACGTTGATGGAACCATTCGGCACCTGCAGCATGCCCACGGTGGCGACCGAGTCACCATCCTGCGCGGCGCGCTGCTCGGCGTAGAGGATCAGTTCGGCCACCGCAGCGGCGGCGTCGCGGCGGCGGTCCATGGGCGTGGTGCCGGCGTGGCTGGCCATGCCCAGAACCTCGCCGAGATAGCGCACGCTGCCGTTGATGCTGGTCACGATGCCCAGCGGCAGGTTCAGCTCGTTGAGGACCGGCCCCTGCTCGATGTGCACCTCGATGAAGCCCAGGTACTGCGCCGGGTCACGCTGCAGCCTAGGGATGTCGTCGATGCACAGGCCGGCGTGCTGCATGGCCTCGCGCATGGTGATGCCATCGGCGTCCTTCTGGTCCAGCCAGGCGGGGTCGAAGTGGCCAGTGAGCGCGCCCGAGCCGAGGAAGGTGGCCTTGTAGCGCTGGCCTTCTTCTTCCGCGAAGCCCACGACCTCGATGCCGAAGGGCAGGCGCTGGCCGGCCGCGTGCAGCTTCTGCACGCAGGCCATCGGCACGAAGATCCCCAGGCGCCCGTCGTACTTGCCGCCGTTGCGCACGGTGTCGTAGTGGGAACCCGTCAACAGGTATTTCGCACCGGGCGTGGCCGGGTGGTAGCGGCCGACCACGTTGCCCACGGCGTCGATCTCGATCTCGTCGAACCCGCAGTCCTTCATCCAGTGGCTGATGCGCTGGGCGCAGGCGCGGTGCGCGTCGGTGAGGTAGGTGACGGTGAGCTGGCCCTTCTCGGCGTAGCCCGGGTCGCTGTGCTGCGCCAGCGTTTCCTGCCAGTCCCACACCCGCTGGCCGTCGACCGGCTCGAAGCCGAACTTGTCGTTCAGGCGGATCTCGGCGATGCGGTGGATGTTGCGCAGGCATTCGGCGCGCTCGAAGTCCGGGTGGCCGTGCACGCGGCGCTCGAAGGCCTCGATGATCTGCGCCTTGGTGAGGCCGGTGCCGCGGGGGCCGCGCACCGCCAGGATGAAGGGGAAACCGAAGCGCGCGTTGTAGTCGGCGTTGAGCTGCTGGATGTGCGCGAACTCTTCCGGCGTGCAGTTCGTCAGGCCGGCCTTGGTCTGTTCGTTGGTGGACTCGGCCGTCAGCGTCTTGCTCACCATGGCCTTGCCGGCCAGTTCCGGGTGGGCGCGGATCAGGGCCAGCTGCGGTTCGACACCGGCCTCGTCCAGCACCCGCGTCATGGCGTGCTTGAGCTGCGCCAGCGAGGCGAATGGGCGCTGCGCCAGCGCGCGCTCGGCGATCCAGGGGGAGTGCTCGTACAGGCCGTCGAGCATCTGCAGCGCCTCGGGCAGGGGCGCGGCATTGAGTTGGTCCAGGGTCAGGGGCATGGGGGCGACCTCAGGCAGGGTTCAGCGGGTGCGTGGCCTTCCAGTGGCGCGCGATGTCCAGCCGGCGCGCCACCCACACCTGGTCGTGCGACTGGATGTGGTCCAGGAAGCGCTGCAGCGCGGTGATGCGGCCGGGGCGGCCGAGCAGGCGGCAGTGCATGCCGATGCTCATCATCTTGGGACGGTCCAGTCCGTCAGGGTCGCCTTCGGCGTAGAGCGCGTCGAAGGTGTCCTTCATGTACTGGAAGAACGGGTCGGCGTGCGAATAGCCCTGCGGCAGTGCGAAACGCATGTCGTTGCAGTCGAGCGTGTAGGGCACGATGAGCTGGTGCGCGTCCGTTCCGTCGGTCTTGCGCACCTTCATCCAGAACGGCAGGTCCTCGCCGTAGTAGTCGCTGTCGTATTCGAAGCCACCGAAGTCGGCCACCAGGCGGCGCGTGTTGGGGCTGTCGCGGCCGGTGTACCAGCCCAGCGGGCGCTCGCCCGTGAGCCCTTCGATGATCTGCATCGCCTCGGCCATGTGGGCGCGCTCGGTGGCCTCGTCCACGTTCTGGTAGTGGATCCACTTGAGACCGTGGCAGGCGATGTCGTAGCCGAGTTCCCTGAACGCCGCGGTCAGCTCCGGGTGCTTCTGCAGGGCGGTCGATACGCCGAACACGGTCAGCGGCAGGCCGCGCTTCTCAAACTCGCGCAGGATGCGCCAGACGCCCGCGCGCGAGCCGTACTCGTAGATGCCTTCCATGCTGATATGGCGGGCCTCGAAGGCGGCCGGGTTGAACATTTCCGAGAGGAACTGTTCGCTGGCCTTGTCGCCATGCAGCACGCAGTTTTCGCCGCCCTCTTCGTAGTTGAGGACGAACTGCACCGCAATGCGCGCACCGCCCGGCCAGCGGGCGTGCGGCACGTCGCGGCCGTAGCCGATCAGGTCGCGCGGGTAGGGGGCGGTGCTGTCGTAGATCATGCGGGTGCTCAGGAAGAAAGGGCCAGGGACAGGTCGTTGGTGGGCAGCTTGCGGTCGAAGGTCAGGCCCTCCTCCACATGCAGCAGGTGTTCGTTCATCAGGCGCACGGCCAGCTCTTCGTCCCTGGCGGCGAGCGCCTTGACGATGTCGGCGTGCTCTTCGTTGGAGTGCTCCGCGGCGGCGGTGCTCTGGTACATCAGCGTGATCAGGGCGCAGCGCGAGATCAGGTCGCGCAGCAGCTCGGCCAGCACCTCGTTGCCCATCAGCTCGGCCATGCGCACGTGGAAGTCGCCCAGCAGCTCGGTGCGGCCGGGCACGTCCTGGTTGTTCACGGCCTGTTTCTCCTGGGCCACGTGCTCGCGCAGCGCCTTGAGCTTGGCGGGGCTGACCTGGCGAACGAACGCGCGTGTCATCTCGACTTCCAGCATGCGCCGCACCGCGAACACCTGCTTGGCCTCCTCCACCGAGGGGGCGGCCACAAAGGCGCCGCGCGCGGGTTCGAGCCGGATCAGGCGGTTCTGGGACAGCTGGAACAGGGCCTGGCGGACCAGGGTGCGCGACACCCCGAAGTGGTCGGCCAGTTTCTGCTCGGCGAGCTTGGTGCCCGGGTGCAGGCGGTGCTCGACGATGGCCCGGGTCAGCGATTCGACGATCTGGCTGGTGCTGGACGTTTCCATGAAGTCATCATATCCAGAAAAACAAAAAGTGTATACACTTTTGGTCGACCGAACTTCACGAGGACTTCACCATGGGCCTGAGCACCCACGTTCTGGACACGATGCACGGCTGCCCCGCGGCGGGCATGGCTGTCGAGCTCTACACCACCGACGGCGAGCAGGCCACGCTGGTCAAGCGCTTCACGCTGAACCACGACGGCCGCAACCCGGACGGGCCGCTGTACGACAACGCCAGCCTGAAGGTCGGCACCTACCGGCTGGTGTTCGATGTGAAGGGTTATTTCGCGGCCAGGGGGGTGGCGCTGCCCGAGCCCAATTTCCTGAACCGCGTGGCGCTGGACTTCGGCGTCGCCCATACCGACCAGCACTACCACGTGCCGCTGCTGGTCAGCCCCTGGAGCTACAGCACGTACAGAGGCAGCTGAAGCTGCCGGGGGTCACCGGTTCCTCTGGCCTTCGGTCAGCGTGTCGAGCTGGAACTGCCCGCTCTTGTCCCAGAGCCAGGTGTCGACGTAGTAGACACGGCCCATGAGCACTGGCGCGGGGTAGGGCGCGGCTTCCTGGATGGCGCGCTCGATCTCGGCCTTGGCGCCCGGATGGCTGGGCGGTCGCATCCAGTTCATGGTGACGATCCGGCCGCGGTGGTCCAGCTCCAGCTGCATGGTGCCCACGCCCTGCAGCAGCGGTGGCATCTTGCCCTTGAAGATGCGGTGGGCGTTCTTGCCGTAGATGTGTTGTGCGCCATCGCGGCGGTAGTCGCGCGGAGTGGCCGCGTGCGACACGTAGGTGGGCGGCGGTTCGACGGCCACCGGCGCTTCGGACGGCGGGGCCGTGGTCTCCAGCGCGGGCTCGGCGGGCGGCGGCGTGGGCACCGGCGAGGCGCAGGCGGCGAGCAGGGCGACCACGGCCAGGGAGGCCAGTCGGTGGGCGGCAATGAAACGGGCAGTTGGAGCGTGCATGGTTGTCTCTCGGTGTCTTCGTGATCGGCGAAGTCGCCGCCAGGCAGGGCGCCATAGGGCTGGGAGGATGCAGTTTATGGCTCTTTGCCCACTTGCCCAAGCAAGAACCCGGTGGATACTGCCAGGCGGTCGCCGCATCGGCGTATATGGACGGATTTTTGGCATGCACGCCACACAGCACCCCGATCTTGCCCCCCTGTTTGAACGCCTGGCGCGGGCACCGGCGGTGCTGGTGTCGGTGTCGCACACCCAGGGCTCGGTGCCGCGGGAGGCCGGCACCTGGATGGCCGTCTGGCCCGACGGGCAGATCGGCACCATCGGTGGCGGCCACCTGGAATGGGACGCGCTGAAGCAGGCCCGGGACGCGCTGGCAGCCGGCGCGTCGGCGCCCTGGACACACCGGGTGGCGCTCGGTCCCAGCCTCGGGCAGTGCTGCGGCGGGGTGGTGGAGCTGCGCTTCGAGCCGGTCACGCTGGCCGAGGCGGGCGCCCTGCGGCAGCGGCTGGCACAGGTGCTCACGCCGGTCGCCCTGTTCGGCGGCGGCCACGTCGGGCGGGCCATCGTGCGGGCGCTGGCGCCGCTGCCGTTCGCGGTGCACTGGATCGACAGCCGCGATGGCGTGTTCCCGGACCACCTGCCATCGACGGTGTGCGCCGAACATTCCGAGCCGGTGCAGGACGCGGTCCGCGATCTGCCGCCCGGCGCGCGGGTGCTGATCATGAGCTTCTCGCACGCCGAGGATCTGGACATCGTGGCGGCCTGCCTGCAGCGGCGCCGGGCGTCGGGCGACCTGCCGTTTGTGGGCCTGATCGGCAGCAGGACCAAATGGGCCACCTTCCGGCGCCGGCTTCTGGAGCGGGGTTTCACGGACGGTGAGCTCGGGGGCATCACCTGCCCGATCGGACTGCCCGGCATCGGCGGCAAGGAGCCTGCGGTGATCGCGGCCTCGGTGGTGGCTCAGTTGTTGCTTGTCCGCTCAGGGTAAGTACGGAACCAACTGTCTCCAAAAAGTGTATACACTTTGTTCATCCGGTCGCAGCGGAGCGGGTGCCTGGGCCACAGCCCGGGCGCTCATTTACGCGGCCCTCAGTCGGCTCAGAGCGCCCGCGGTGGTGAGTCGCAAACCCTGACGGTGTCTCCGTCCACGTGTTGAGGTGCCATGGAAACCTATCTGCTCGACTGGGCCAATCTGCTGCTGCGCTGGCTGCATGTCATCGTCGCCATCGCCTGGATCGGTTCCTCCTTCTACTTCGTCTTTCTCGACAGCAGCCTCACACCGCCCGAGGACGAACAGCTCAAGAAGGACGGCGTCGGCGGCGAGCTCTGGGCGCTGCACGGCGGCGGGTTCTACCACCCGGTCAAGTTCAAGGCCGCGCCGCCCAAACTGCCCGACCACCTGCACTGGTTCTACTGGGAAAGCTATTCCACCTGGCTCTCGGGCTTTGCGCTGTTCCTCATCTCCTACCTCTGGAGCCCCAGCGTCTACCTGATCGACCCTCGGGTCATGGAATGGTCGCCTGCGGGCGCGATTGCCGCGGCACTGGCCTTTCTGGTGGTGTTCTGGTTCGCGTACGACATCATCTGCCGCACCCTGGGCCAGACGAAGAACGGCGACGCCAAGGTGGGCGCGCTGGTGCTGGTGCTGGTCTGCATCGCGGCTTATGCGGCCACGCAGATGTTCGCCGGCCGCGCCGCCTTCCTGCTCATGGGCGCGATGCTGGCCACGGCCATGAGCGCCAACGTGTTCTTCTGGATCATTCCCGGCCAGCGCACCATGGTGGCCGACATGAAGGCCGGCCGGCCGGTGGACCCGATCCACGGCATCCGCGGCAAGCAGCGCAGCGTGCACAACACCTACTTCACGCTGCCGGTGCTGTTCGCCATGCTCAGCAACCACTACAGCTTCACCTACGCCCACCCGCAGAACTGGCTGATCCTGATCGCCATCATGTTCGCGGGCGCGGCCATCCGCCAGTTCTTCGTCATGCGCCACGGCTACAAGCTCGGCCGCAACCCGCACCCCTGGAAATACGCGGCCGTGGGCGTGGTGGTGCTGCTGGGCCTGATCGTCTGGCTGCGGCCCGCGCCCGCCGCGCCGGCGGCAGCGGCGCCGGCCACTGTGGGCTATGCCCAGCTGCAGCCGGTGGTGGCGCAGCGCTGCGTGATGTGCCACGGCGAAGCCTTGCAGAGCAAGGGCGTGCGCCTGGACTCGGCGGACGAGCTCAAGAAGAACGCCCAGATGGTCTACCAGCAGGTGGTGGTGCAGAAGCTCATGCCGATGAACAACGCCACCGGCCTGACCGAGGACGAACGGGCCTTGTTCGCGCAGTGGTTCAAGGCCGGCGCACCGGTGAACTGAAGCGTCCTGCGCTACCCTCAGGGTTTTCCAACCAACGGGAGACCCCATGAAAACACGCGCTGCGGTGGCCTGGAAAGCCGGCGAACCCCTGACCATCGAAACCGTCGATCTGCAGGGGCCGAAGTTCGGCGAGGTGCTGGTCGAGATCAAGGCCACCGGCATCTGCCACACCGACTACTACACGCTCTCGGGCGCCGACCCCGAGGGTCTGTTCCCCGCCATCCTGGGCCACGAAGGCGCGGGCATCGTGGTGGACGTTGGCCCCGGCGTGACCTCGCTCAAGAAGGGCGACCACGTCATCCCGCTCTACACGCCCGAATGCCGCCAGTGCAAGTTCTGCCTGAGCCGCAAGACCAACCTCTGCCAGCTCATCCGTGGCACGCAGGGCAAGGGCCTGATGCCCGATGCCACCAGCCGCTTCTCCATCGACGGAAAGCCCATCCTGCACTACATGGGCACCAGCACCTTCGCCAACCACACCGTGGTGCCCGAGATCGCGCTGGCCAAGATCCGCGAGGACGCGCCGTTTGACAAGGTCTGCTACATCGGCTGCGGCGTCACCACCGGCATCGGCGCGGTGCTGTTCACCGCCAAGGTGGAGGCGGGCGCCAACGTGGTGGTGTTCGGCCTGGGTGGCATCGGCCTGAACGTGATCCAGGGCGCAAGGATGGTGGGTGCCGACAAGATCATCGGCATCGACCTCAACCCCGAGCGCGAGGCCATGGCCCGCCAGTTCGGCATGACGCACTTCCTCAACCCCAAGGACCACGAGAACATCGTCGATGCCATCGTGCAGCTGACCGACGGCGGCGCCGACTACTCGTTCGAGTGCATCGGCAACACCAAGGTGATGCGCCAGGCACTGGAGTGCACGCACAAGGGCTGGGGCCGCAGCATCATCATCGGCGTGGCCGAGGCTGGCGCCGAGATCAGCACCAGGCCGTTCCAGCTGGTCACCGGCCGCAAGTGGGAAGGCTCGGCCTTCGGCGGCGCGCGCGGCCGCACCGACGTGCCCAGGATCGTCGACTGGTACATGGACGGCAAGATCGACATCGACAGCCTGATCACCCACAAGCTCAAGCTTGAGGACATCAACGAAGGCTTTGCGCTGATGAAGCGCGGCGAGTCCATCCGTTCCGTCGTCGAGTTCTGAGCCCGCCATGGCGCTGCCGCTGCTGAACGCCGACACCCGCGTGCGCGCCGGCGTGCTGGAGGTGGCCTGCCACATGGCGGGGCCCGCCGACGGCCCGCCGGTGCTGCTGATGCACGGCTTCCCGTACGACATTCATTCGTATGTCGACGTGGCGCCGATGCTGGCCGAGGCCGGCTGTCGCGTCATCGTGCCCTACCTGCGCGGCTACGGCGGCACGCGTTTTCTTGACGCGGCCACGCCGCGCTCGGGCGAGCAGGCGGTGCTGGGCGATGACCTGCGGGCGCTGCTCGACGCGCTGTCCATCGAACGCGCCGTGCTGGCCGGCTACGACTGGGGCGGCCGCGCTGCCTGCGTGGTGGCAGCGCTGTGGCCCGAGCGCTGCACCGGCCTGGTCACGGTCAACAGCTACAACCTGCAGCACATCGCCCGCGCGATGGTGCCGGACACGCCCGAGAACGAGCAGCGCCTCTGGTACCAGTACCTGTTCCACAGCGAGCGCGGCCGCGCGGCGCTGACGCAGGACCGGCGCGCGCTGTGCCGCCGGCTGTGGGCACTCTGGTCGCCGACCTGGGCGTTCGACGACGCCACCTTCGAGCGCAGCGCCACCGCCTTCGACCACCCCGACTTTGTGGACGTGGTCATCCACTCCTACCGCCACCGCTTTGGCCTGGTGCCGGGCGATCCGGCGGTGGCCGAGGTGGAGCGTCGCATCGCCGCCCAGCCACCCATCACCGTGCCCACCATCAGCTTCGACGGCACGGCCGACGGCGTGCGTCTCTGGGAGCCCGCCACCGCCAACGCCCACCGTTTCACCGGCCCGCGCCAGCACCGCGTGCTGCCCGGCATCGGCCACAACCTGCCGCAGGAAGCGCCGCGCGCGTTTGCCGACGCGGTGCTGGAACTGATCCGCCGCTGACTCTTTTCATCACGAACAACACCATGGCCCTCGAACGACTTGAACTGCTCAGCGAACACGGCTGCTTCGGCGGCGTGCAGCGCTTCTACAAACACTTCTCGGTCAACCAGATCGGCCTGCCGATGCGCTTTGCGCTGTTCCTGCCGCCGCAGACGCTGGCCGGGCAGAAAGTGCCGCTGCTCACGTATCTGGCCGGTCTCACCTGCACCGAAGAAACCGCGACCATGAAGGCCGGCGCGCAGCGCATGGCCGCGCAGCTGGGACTGGCCCTGCTGTTCCCCGACACCAGCCCGCGCAACAGCGGCATCGACGGCGAGGACCACCACTGGGACTTCGGCGTGGGCGCCGGCTTCTACCTGGACGCCACCGAACACCCCTGGGCCGGCCACTGGCAGATGGAGAGCTACCTGCTGCAGGACCTGATCCCCGGCGTGGTGGCCGAATTCGGCCTCGACGGCGACCGCCTCGGCATCACGGGCCACTCCATGGGTGGCCACGGCGCGCTCACGCTCGCGCTGCGCCATCCCGGCGTGTTCCGCAGCCTCTCGGCCTTTGCGCCCATCTGTGCGCCGACGAAGTGCCCCTGGGGCCACAAGGCCTTCCTGGGTTACCTCGGCCAGGACGAAGCGACCTGGGCGGCGCACGACGCCAGCCTGCTGATGGCGGGTCAAAAGAGTGCGCCTTACCCCGGCGGCATCCTGATCGACCAGGGCCTGGCCGACAAATTCCTGACCGAGCAGCTCTACCCTGAAGCTTTCGAGGCCGCCTGCGCCCAGGCGGGCCAGCCGCTCACGCTGCGCCGCCACGCCGGCTACGACCACGGCTACTACTTCATCAGCAGCTTCATCGACGACCACCTGCGCCACCACGCGCAGGCGCTGGCCTGAGCGATCACCCAGCGCACCGGACCCCTGGTCAGCGCGGCAACTGCCGGTAGGCCGCATCAGCCAGCACCGCCAGCCGTTCGCGCGCCAGGTTGCCGCTGAGGGCATAGCCCATGCGGCGGTCGACCCAGTAGAAGGTCTCGGTCTCGCCCACCCGTGTGAACTGGAACGCGGTGTCCTGGCCGGCGCCGTCGCCCAGCGCGGAGACATGCAGTGTGACCCGCTCGCCCGCGGCGGACTCGTACATGAACAGTGCGCGGGCTTCGCCGCCCTGTCCCGGCAGCAAGCGCCCGCCGATCAGCGAAAAACCCTGCTCCTGCAGCTGCGGGACGGTCAGCGGCGTGCCCAGCCGCCGGGACAGCCACTGGACCAGGTGGGCCTGCTCGGCCGCACCCACTTCGACCGGGTGCCGCTGCTCGGGGGAGTAGACCGCATGGGCCACGCGCGCCTCCTGCACGAAGCCCGGAGTCGCGCCGGCCAGGCGGGCGGCCGGATCGCCGGCACTGCGGCCCCACCAGCCACCAGCGAAGCCCAGCGCCAGCAGCACGCTGGCGGCCAGCGCCTGCGGCCAGACGGCGCGGCGCGCCGGGCGGGTGGCCCGGGCCAGCGCGAGCGGCACCGGCTCGTCGAGCACGCTGCGCTGCAGGCCTTGCAGCGCGGTGCGCTGGGCCTGCCAGTCCTGGACGCGCCGCGCGTCCTCGGGGTGGTCCTGCAGCCAGGCCGACACCGCGTCGGAGCGGTCGGCCGGCAGCTGGCCGTCGACCCAGGCATGCAGCTCGGCGTCGGTCACGGGCGGGATGGGGTCGGCGTTCATGGTTCAGGCAACGATTTTCAGCCGGGGCGTGACCGCGGCGGGAGGCTCTCCGCTGGTGAGCCGGCGCAGCTGTTCGCGGCCCCGGGAGAGGCGCGACATCACCGTGCCCACGGGGACACCCAGGACCAGGGCGGCTTCGGTGTAGGACAGCTCTTCCACACAGACCAGCAGCACGGTTTCGCGCAGCACCGGGCTCAGCTCGGCCAGCGCGTGCTCCAGGTCCAGCCGCTCGGGCACCCGCGCCAAGGGGTCGTGGCTGGGTTCATGGCGCTCCTCCAGTTCGACCGTGTCGCGCTCGTGCATCTGGTCGCGGACCTGGTTGAGGTGCAGGTTGTGCATCAGCGACAGCAGCCAGGCGCGCAGGCCGCTGCCGTCGGGCCGCGGCTTCCAGAGCGGCCACTTGTGGCAGGCGCGTTCCAGCGTGTCCTGCACCAGATCGTCGGCGCGGCTGGCGTCCCCCGTGAGCAGCCGCGCGTATCGACGCAGGCGGGGGATGTGGGGCAGGGTGTCTTCGGGGCCCAAGGGGATCAGGGGGTGGCCACGCGCCAGACCTTGTTGAACCCGTCGCCGGTCTTCTCGCCCGGCTTGGTGTCCTTGATCCAGTAGTAGAGCGGCTTGCCCTTGTAGGCGATCTGCTGGCCGCCGTCGTCGCGGGTGATGACGCTGTAGTCGCCCGATGCGTTGGCAGCGCCGGCCATCAGCGGGGGCCAGTTGGTGGCGCAGGGGCCGTTGCAGGTGCTCTTGCCGCTGCCGGCCACGTCCTTGTCGAAGGTGTACAGCGTCATGCCGTTGGGGCCGGTGAGCATGCCGTCGCGGGCCATGACGCCGCCGGGCGCGCTGGTGCTGCTGGTGGTGCTGGCACAGCCGATCAGTGCGGCGGTGCCCAGCGTCAGGGCGGCGGCCGTGCGAAGGATGGGGAATCGGGACATGGTGAACTCCTGGAAGGGGAATGAAAAAAACCGGTTGGCAAACGGTAAACACCGTGGCCCACCGGTTTATTCCCTGCCGATCCCGCTTTTTTCTCAGGACTGCCAGAGCACGGTCTTGCCGGAGTTTTCCCAGGCCTCGTAGTGTTTCGCGTACAGGTCTTCGATGCGGTTGCGCTTGACCTTGAAGGTCGGGGTGATCACGTCGTTGTCCACCGTCCAGGCGGTGGTGGTCACCACCAGGCACTGCAGCCGCTCGTGCGGGTCCAGCGTGGCGTTGATCGACTTGATGTGGGCGCTCAGCGAGCTTTCCAGCGCGGCGCGACCTTCGGCGCTGGCCGACTGGGCCACGGCATCGGCATTGAGCATGGCGATGCCCAGCGGCTGGCCCAGGTTGGCGCCGGTGACCACGCAGGCCTCGATGGCCTCGTGCATCACCAGCTTGTCCTCGATCGGCGCCGGTGCCACGTACTTGCCCTTGCCGGTCTTGAACAGGTCCTTCACGCGGCCGGTGATGCGCAGCAGGCCCTGCGCGTCGATGCTGCCCTTGTCGCCGGTCTTGAGCCAGCCGTCGGGGGTGAACACCTCGGCCGTCTTCTCCGGCTCCTTGTAGTAGCCCTGCATCAGCGCCTGGCTCTTCATCTGGATCTCGCCGGTCTCGGGGTCGATGCGCTGCTGCACGTCGGGGTAGGTCGGGCCGACGGTGCCGCGCTGGTTCTTTCCGGCTTCGGTGATGTGCGAGAGCGCCAGGTTCTCGGTCATGCCGTAGCCCTCGTTGATCGCCAGGCCCAGCTGGCCGTACCACTCCAGCAGCGCCAGCGGCATGGGCGCCGCGCCGCCGGCGGCGAAGCGGCACAGGTCCAGGCCCAGCGCCTTGCGGATCTTCCTGCGCACCAGGCCGCCCACGAGCGGAATGCCCAGCAGGCGGTTGAGCTTGGCCGGCGGCATCTTGTGGTGGATGCCCTGCTGGAACTTGACCCACAGGCGCGGCACCGAGAAGAACACTGTGGGGCGCGCGCGCTGCAGGTCGGCGGCGAAGGTGTCCAGCGACTCGGCGAAATACACGTGCATGGCCGTGCGCAGCCAGCCGTGCTCGACCAGCATGCGCTCGACCACGTGCGCCAGCGGCAGGTAGGACAGCATGCGGTCGTCCTGGGTCAGGGGAATCCGCTGCAGGCCGCGGTCCAGCGCCCAGGCGAAATTGCCGAAGGAGTGCATCACGCCCTTGGGCAGGCCGGTGGTGCCCGAGGTGTAGATCAGCGTGGCCAGCTCGTCCTCTCCGCGGACGGGCGACTCCTTCATCGGGGTGGTGCGCGCAACGATGGCATCCCAGCCCTCGTAGGCCTGCTTCGCGTCGTCGGGCGAGAGCGGGTAGCTCATGCAGGGCAGGCCGGCGGGCACGCCGGGCTTCATGTGTTCCCAGCCGTCGAGCTTGCCGACGAACAGCGCCTTGGACTCGCTGTGGGTCAGGATCTGGGTGATGGTGTCGGGCGCCAGCGTGGGGTACAGCGGCACCGAGACGTAGCCAGCCATCCAGATCGCCAGGTCGCTCATCATCCACCAGGCGCAGTTCTTGGACAGGATGGCGACCTTGCTGCCGGGCGCCCAGCCCTGGGCCTTCAGGTGCGCGGCCATGCGCCGGCTGTGGTCGGCCACCTGGGCCCAGGTGAAGTCCTGCACCGCACCGGCGCCCATGGGCTGGGTCAGGGCTACCCGCGTCGGGGCGGTCTTCTCCCAGTGGTACAGGCGTTGAAGGGCGAGGTAGTCGGGCGATATCTTGCTCATGCGTGTCTCCAGGTGAATGCCGGACTCTACCGGGGCCAGGCCGGCCGCCGGCAGCGGGCTTTCCCGCGTGTTTTCTAGAGCCTGTGCTCCAGTTTGCACGCAGCGCTGACCAGGATGGGTCGCATCTCAATGCCACAGACCAGCGCTATGCTGACCGGATGACCTCTTCCATCGAACTCATTGAATTCACCACCGGCGGTGACCCGGCCGCCCAGCCGGTGGCCAGCATTGTGGTGCTGCACGGCCTCGGGGCCGACGGCCGCGACTTCGTGCCGGTGGCCCAGGCCATGGACCTCTCGACCATCGGACCGGTGCGCTTCGTGTTCCCCAGCGCACCGGCGCGGCCGGTGACGATCAACGGGGGCTACGAGATGCGCGCCTGGTACGACATCTTTTCCCTCAGCACAGACCCGGCCGCGCCGCGCAAGGAGGACGAGGCGGGCCTGCGCGAGAGCCAGGCCATCGTGCTGCAGCTGGTCGAACGGGAGGTGCAGCGCGGTGTGCCGGCGCACCGCGTGGTGCTGATGGGCTTTTCGCAGGGCTGCGCCATGACCTTGCTGGCCGGCCTGCGCGCACCGCAGCGGCTGGCGGGCCTGGTGGCGCTGTCGGGCTACCTGCCGCTGGCGGCGACCACCGCGGCGCAGGCCAGCGAGGCCAACCGGGGGGTGCCAGTCTTCATGGCGCATGGCGATGCCGACGACATCGTGGTGCTGGCGCGCGGCGAGGCGGCGCGCGACGCGCTGGCGGCCCTGGGCTGCCCGGTGGACTGGCATTCCTATTCCATGGGGCACGAGGTCTGCATGGAAGAGGTGGCCGACCTCAATGCCTGGCTGGTGCGGCGCCTCGCGGCTTGATCTGGCGCAAACAGGGTGGTTCTGGCGCCGCTGATTTGCGTTTTAGTATTGGCCAGTGTGTCCGATAGTGGCAATAGCCCCTTTGTCACTTTTCGGAAAACACCGCCATGACCCTTGTTGCCTCGTCTTCCCGGTCTCGACCGGGTGCCTGGTCCCTGACCACCAAGCTGAGCCTGTTCGCCGTGCTGTTGTGTGTGCTGTGTGTGGGTGCCACCAGCGCGGTCGTGGGTCTGCAGGCCAGTGACCGGGCCCGCCAGGCGGCCAGCGAACAGGCCCGGCTGGTGGCCGAGCAGGCGGCGGCGCAGGTCGGCGGCGAACTTGGAAGCAGCTTCGCGTCCGTGCTCGGCATGGCCTCCAGCATGGAGGGCATGAGATCAGCGGACCATGCCCCCAGCCGTGAGCAGCTCGATGACATGATCCGCCAACTGCTGATCCGTCGCAGCGAATTCATCGGCACCTACTCGATCTGGGAGCCCAATGCGCTGGATGGCCGGGACGCCGAGTACGTGAACAAGGGCCCAACCTACGACGACACCGGGCGTTACATCGCCTACTGGCATCGCGGCAGTGGTCAGATCGTAGGGGAGGGACTGCAGAACTACGAGAAAGAAGATTGGTACACGGTTCCGCGCAGGACACTCAAGCCCACGTTCATCGAACCCTATATCTATTCGCTGTCCGGCAAGGATGTGCTCCTGGTCACCATGGCCATGCCGGTGCTGGTGGACGGCAAGTTTGTCGCCGTCGCAGGGGCCGACATGTCCATTGCGGCCTTGTCCGAGCGGCTGAGCAAGGCGGAACCGCTGCCTGGCGGCCGGTTGTCGCTGATCTCCAATGGCGGCCAGTACCTGGCGGTGCAGGACCAGGCGAGGCTGGGCAAGCGGGCCGACGACCTGCCCGCCGAGGCGTTGGAGAGCATTGCCAAGGGCGAGCGCTACGTGTGGAATGACGGCAAGGGCTGGGTGCACCTGTTTTCGCCGGTCACCGTGATGGATGGGACATCGCCCTGGTCCGTGGCGGTGTCCTACCCGCTGGCCGTGGCCGCCGCAGCGGCCCAGCAGCAGCTGTATGGCGCCCTGACCGCCGCTGCCGTGGCCTGTGTGCTGGCGGCCGTTCTCATGACGCTGCTGGTGCGTTCGTTGATGAAGCCGCTGCGGGAACTCGGTCGCACCATGAACGGACTGGCTTCGGGCAGCACCGATCTGCGCGTCGAACTGCCGGTGCGGGGCACCGACGAGCTGTCGGTGATCGCCCAGGGTTTCAACGGATTTGCGCGCAAGCTGCGCAGCGCCTTCAGCGAAGTCGGCGACGTCTCGGGCGGCGTGGCCAACGCCTCCAGGGAAATCGCCACCGGCAACGCCGATCTTTCGGTCCGCACCGAGCAGCAGGCTTCGCACCTGCAGCAGAGCGCCAGCGCCATGCGCGAACTCACCGAGGCCGTGGCCCACAGCGCGGAGTCGTCCGATCACGCGGCCCAGCTGGCGCGCGATGCGGTGGCACAGGCGCACAACGGCCAGAACGTGATGCGCGAGACCCGCGACGCCATGGACAAGATCAACGAGTCCAGCCGCCGAATCGCCGACATCACCGGCCTGATCGACTCGATCGCTTTCCAGACCAACATCCTGGCCCTCAACGCCGCCGTCGAGGCGGCCCGGGCCGGCGACCAGGGGCGCGGTTTTGCGGTGGTGGCGGGCGAGGTGCGCACGCTGGCGCAGCGCAGCGCCACCGCGGCCAAGGACATCCGCCAGCTCACTGTCGACTCGGTGGACCGGGTGGCTTCCGGCGCGGCACTGATCCGCCAGGCCGAGACCTCGCTGAACCAGCTCGGCGACGCGGTGCAGCAGGTCGACCAGCTGCTGTCCGAGGTCAGCCAGGTGACCCGGGAGCAGTCCGGCCGCATCCGGTCGGTGACCGACGCCATCGGCGAGCTCGACCAGAACACCCAGCAGAACGCCGCGATCGTGGAAGAGGCTGCGGCTGCGGCCGATTCCCTGCAGCAGCAGTCGGCCCGGCTGGTGCAGACCGTGCGCGAATTTGTGGGGCAGTCGTGACGAATATTTGTTACTGATCAATTCAACTGCAACCAGCCGGCGTCGGAGCGCCTGCGACCTGTGGCAACGCCATGGCTGGCGCTATGCTGATGCCATGAGCACCCGTCGGAAGATCCAGCTGCGCGAAACCGTGACCGGCGGTGACCCGTCGGCGGTGCCTTCCGCCACCCTGATCGTCCTGCACGGACTGGGCGCCGACGGGCAGGACTTTGCGCCGCTGGTGACCGAGCTGGACCTGTCGTCCGCCGGGCCGGTGCGGTTCGTGTTTCCCAACGCCCCGCTGCGCACCGTAAGCCTCGGCGACGGTGAACCCGGTCAGCCCATGCGCGCCTGGTACGACCCGCGCCCGGTGGCGGCCGAAACCGGTGCGGTGTCGACGCAGGACGAGGAGGGCCTGCGCGCCTCCTGCGAGGTGGTGCAGGCGCTGATCGACCGCGAGGCGGCGCGCGGCGTGCCACCCGGCCGCGTGGTGCTGCTGGGCTTTTCTCAGGGCGCGGTGATGACGCTGATGGCGGGCCTGCGGGCGCCCCAGCGGCTGGCCGGCCTGGTGGTGCTCTCGGGTTACCTGCCGCTGTCGATTGCGACCGAGGCCGAGGCCAGCCCCGCCAACCGCGACGTGCCGATCTTCATGGCGCACGGCCGGCAGGACCCGGTGGTGCTGCCGCAGCGCGCCGAGTCCTCGCGCGACAAGCTGCTGCGCCTGGGCTACGACATCGCCTGGCACGACTACCCGATGGGGCACGAGGTCTGCCCGCGGGAGATCCGCGACCTCAACGGCTGGCTATCGGTGCTGCTCGCGCCCTGGCACTGAGCGCGGCGGCGCTTAGCGTGCCGCGTTCGCCAGTTCGATGGCCAGGCGGTTGTGCCGTTCCACGAGTGGGCCAAGGTCCACGGTGACGAGCCGGCCTTCCCGCACCACCACCCGGCCGTTGACCACCGTGTAGGCCGCCTGCGGGCTGGCACACAGCAGCAGGCTCGCCAGCGGGTCGTGCACCGCACCGCCGGCAAAGCCCAGGCTGCGCAGATCGAACAGCGCCAGGTCGGCGCACATGCCCGGTGCCAGGTGGCCGATGTCTTGGCGGCCCAGCACCTGCGCGCCACCGCGGGTGGCGATGTGCAGCACGTCGCGCGCGGTCATCTCGGCCGGGCCGAGGTCGCAGCCGAAGAAGGTCTTGCCTTCGCGGGTCTCGGGGGCTGAGAGCGCGCGGCCCACGCGCGCCAGCAGCAGCGCCTGCCGCGCCTCGTTCACCATGTGCGCGCCGTCGTTGCTGGCGCTGCCGTCCACGCCCAGGCCCACCGGCACCCCGGCGTCCAGCATGCGGCGGACGGGCGCGATGCCGCTGGCCAGGCGCATGTTGCTGCAGGGGCAGTGCGCCACGCCGGTGCGGCTGGCGGCGAACAGCGAGATGCCTTCGTCGTCGAGCTTCACACAGTGCGCGTGCCAGACGTCCTCGCCCAGCCAGCCCAGTTCCTGGGCGTACTGCGCCGGGGTCTTGTTGAACTTCTCGCGGCTGTAGGCGATGTCGTGGTCGTTCTCGGCCAGGTGGGTGTGCAGGCGCACGCCCTGGCCTTTGAAGCTTCGGGCGAGTTCGGCGCTCTGCTGCATCAGTGCGGGGCTGACCGAGAACGGTGAACACGGCGCGAGCGCCACCTGCACCATGGCGCCGTGGTCGGCGCGGTGCCAGGTCTCGATCAGGCGCTGGCTGTCTTTCAGGATCGCGTCTTCCTTTTCCACCACCCGGTCCGGCGGCAGCCCGCCCTGCGACTGGCCCACGCTCATGCTGCCGCGCGTGGCGACGAAGCGCATGCCGATGCGCTGTGCGGCTTCGATGCTGTCCTCCAGCCGCACCCCGTTGGGGTAGATGTAGAGATGGTCGCTGCTGGTGGTGCAGCCGCTCATCAGCAGCTCGGCCATGGCGACCTGGGTCGAAACCTGCACCATCTCCGGCGTCAGCCCGGCCCAGATCGGGTAGAGCCCGCGCAGCCAGGAGAACAGCTCGGCGTCCTGCACACCGGGAATGGCGCGCGTGAGGCTCTGGTACATGTGGTGGTGTGTGTTCACCAGCCCGGGCGTGACCAGGTGGCCATGCGCGTCGATCACCTCGCCGGCCGATTCGCGCAGCGCGCGCGGCAGCTCGGCGGTGGGGCCGATCCACTCGATGACGTTGTCGCGCACGAACAGCGAAGCGTCCTTGAGTTCGCGCCCGTTCGACGGGTCGGCGTGGTCGAAGGTGGCGATGCAGGCGGCGTTGTGGATCAGCAGGGAGTTCATGTCACTTCAACCAGTAGTGGGGTTTGGCGTAGGTCTTCTTGAGGTGCTCGATGAAAAAGCGCACCTTGGCCGGCAGGTGGCGCTGCTGCGGGTAGACGGCCAGGATGTCGTAGGCGGGCAGGGCGTAGTCGTCGAGCACGGTCACCAGCTCGCCGCGCTGCAGCTGCGCCTGGATCTCCCAGGTGCTGCGCCAGCCCAGACCCAGGCCCTCGCTGACCCAGCGGTGCAGCAGCTCGCCGTCGTTGCAGTCGAGGTTGCCCTCGGCGCGCACGGTCACGGTCTTGCCGTCCTGCTGGAAGTACCAGCCGCGCTGCTGGCCGCCCTGCAGGTTGAAGGCCAGGCAGTTGTGCTGCGCCAGGTCGTCCAGCGTCTGCGGCTTGCCGTGTTTGCGGAAATAGGCCGGCGTGCCACAGACCACGCGCTGGTTGGTGGCCAGCTTGATGGCGACGAAATTCGGGTCGATGGCGCCGCCGATGCGGATGCCCATGTCGTAGCCCTCGCGCACCAGGTCCACCACCCGGTCGGTCAGGTTGAACGAGAGCTTGACCTCGGGGTTGGCCTTGAGGAAGGCGCTGGCGTGCGGCGCCACGTGCAGGCGCCCGAAGGCCGCAGGGGCCGAGACGATCAGGTGGCCGCTGGCCTGGTGCTTCTGTGCCGCTACGCTGGCCTCGGCCTGGGCCCACTGCGCCAGCAGCGGCCGGCACTCGTCCAGGAAGCGCGCGCCCGCGTCGGTCAGCACCAGCCGCCGGGTGGAGCGGTGCATCAGCTGCGTGCCCAGGCGCTTTTCCAGTGCGTCGATGCGCCGGCCCATCATCACCGGGGTGATGCCGGCGTGCAGCGCAGCGGCGGCCAGGCTTCCGTGCTCCATCACCTGCACGAAGGCTTCGATCTCTTTGTAGCGGTCCATGGGGGCATGTTAGCGGCGCGATTGCATACCGCAAGTATCGAATCAACTGACCGCCAGTGGCATTCACAAGACCGTATGGCCTCCATAGCATCGACCCCAGTTCACAAACCACTGGAGACAGGTAATGGCCAAGATGAAAGCCGCGATGGCGGCGGTGCTGGTGATGGAGAAAGAAGGCATTGCCCAGGCCTTTGGCGTGCCGGGCGCGGCCATCAACCCGCTGTACGCAGCGTTGCGCGAACGCGGCAGCATCGCCCATGTGCTGGCGCGCCATGTGGAAGCCGCCTCGCACATGGCCGAGGGCTACACCCGCGCCAGGGCCGGCAACATTGGCGTCTGCATCGGCACCAGCGGACCGGCCGGCACCGACATGATCACCGGCCTGTATTCGGCCAGCGCCGATTCGATACCGATTCTCTGCATCACCGGGCAGGCGCCGCGCGCCCGCCTCTACAAGGAAGACTTCCAGGCGGTGGATATCGAGAGCATCGCCAAGCCGGTGACCAAGTGGGCGGTGACGGTGCGCGAGCCGGCGCTGGTGCCGCGCGTGTTCCAGCAGGCCTTCCACCTCATGCGTTCGGGCCGACCGGGCCCGGTGCTGATCGACCTGCCGTTCGACGTACAGATGGCCGATATCGAGTTCGACATCGACACCTACGAGCCGCTGCCGGTCTACAAGCCCGCCGCCACGCGCAAGCAGATCGAGAAGGCGCTGGACATGCTGGCCGCTTCGAGCAAGCCGCTGATCGTGGCCGGCGGCGGCATCCTCAATGCGGATGCGGCGGACCTGCTGGTGCAGTTCGCCGAACTCACCGGCGTGCCGGTGGTTCCCACGCTCATGGGCTGGGGCGCCATCCCCGACGACCACCCGCTGATGGCCGGCATGGTGGGCCTGCAGACCAGCCACCGCTATGGCAACGCGACCATGCTTGCCAGCGACTTCGTGCTGGGCATCGGCAACCGCTGGGCCAACCGCCACACCGGCAGCGTCGAGACCTACACACGGGGTCGCAAGTTCGTGCACGTGGACATCGAGCCGACCCAGATCGGGCGCGTGTTCGAGCCGGACTTCGGCATCGTGAGCGACGCGAAGGCCGCGCTGGAGCTGTTCGTGCAGGTGGCGCGCGAGCGCGTCGCTGCAAACGCCTGGCCGAGCTACACCGACTGGGCCGAGCGCTGCGCCGAACGCAAACGCGTGATGCTGCGCAAGACGCATTTCGAGCAGATCCCGATGAAGCCGCACCGCGTGTACGAGGAGATGAACCAGGTCTTCGGCCGCGACACGGTGTACGTCAGCACCATCGGCCTGTCCCAGATTGCGGCGGCGCAGTTCCTGCACGTCTACGGTCCGCGCCAGTGGATCAACTGCGGCCAGGCCGGCCCGCTGGGCTGGACGCTGCCGGCCGCGCTGGGCGTGGTGGCGGCCGAGCCGACCAAGAGCGTGGTGGCGCTGTCGGGCGACTACGACTTCCAGTTCCTGATCGAGGAGTTGGCGGTGGGCGCACAGTTCCGCCTGCCCTATGTGCACGTGCTGGTCAACAACAGCTACCTGGGTCTGATCCGCCAGAGCCAGCGCGGCTTCGACATGGACTACTGCGTGCAGCTGGCCTTCGAGAACCAGAACGTGCCCGATGCCGCGGGCGATCTGCGGGGCTATGGCGTGGACCACGTGGCCGTGGTCGAAGGCCTGGGCTGCAAGGCCCTGCGCGTGACCGACCCGGAGCAGTTGCAGGGTGCCCTGCGCCAGGCGCAGCAGATGGCCGCCGAGCACCGCGTGCCTGTCGTCGTGGAATGCATACTGGAACGGGTCACCAACATCGCCATGGGCACCGAGATCGACAAGGTGGTCGAGTTCGAGGACATCGACTGCCGCGCCGCGCAGGGCCTCGAAACCGCGGGCCTGCTGGACTGAACACAACAACAAAGGAAAACGACATGCCGCAATTCGCCGCCAACCTCTCCATGCTCTGGAACGAGCTGCCTTTCCTCGACCGCTTCGACGCGGCGGCGAAGGCCGGTTTCAAGGCCGTGGAGTTCCTGTTCCCTTATGACTTCAAGGCCGAAGACATCGCCGATCGCCTGCAGCGCAACGGCCTGCAGCTGGTGCTGCACAACCTGCCGCCGGGCGACTGGTCCGCGGGTGAACGCGGCATGGCCTGCATCCCGGGGCGTGAGGACGAGTTCCGCGCCGGCGTGGCCAAGGCCGCCGCCTACGCGCCAGTGATCGGCGTGCAGCGCTGGCACTGCATGGCCGGTCTGGTGCCCGCGGGCGTGAGCGAGGCGCAGGCGCGCGCCACCTGGGTGGCCAACGTGCGCCATGCCGCCGCCGAAGCGAAGAAGCTGGGCCTGCCGCTGCTGATCGAACCCATCAACAGCTTCGACATGCCCGGCTACTTCGTCAACCGCCCGCGCCAGGCCATCGAGCTGATGGACGAGGTGGGCATGGACAACGTCTTCCTGCAGTACGACATCTACCACGCGCAGCGCATGGAAGGCGAGCTCTGCAACACCATCCGTGAGCTGCTGCCGCGCATCGCCCACATGCAGCTGGCCGACACGCCGGGCCGGCACGAACCCGGCACCGGCGAGATCCACCACCGCAACGTCTTCGACCACATCGACGCGCTGGGCTACACCGGCTGGATCGGCTGCGAATACAAGCCCAAGGATGCCACGCCCGGTGGCACCGACCGCGGCCTGGGCTGGATCGCGGCGCACGGACAGACGCTTTGAACAACACCCCAACGGAGACAAGACAGATGACCAAGAGCGGCAGCAAGGTCGGCTTCATCGGCCTGGGCATCATGGGCACGCCCATGGCGCTGAACCTCATCAAGGCCGGGCACATGCTGTTCGTGTCCAGCCGCAGCAAGATCCCGGCCGATCTGGCGGAGGCGGGCGCGACGGTCTGCACCAACGCCACCGAGGTGGCCAGGCGGGCCGACGTGATCATCACCATGGTGCCGGACACGCCCCATGTGCAGGACGTGCTGTTCGGCGAACACGGCGTGTCCAAGGGGCTTGGCGCTGGCAAGACCGTGGTGGACATGAGCTCCATCAGCCCGATGGCGACCAAGCAGTTCGCGCAGCAGATCAACGCGCTGGGCTGCGACTACCTGGACGCGCCGGTCAGCGGTGGCGAGGTGGGCGCCAAGGCCGGCAGCCTGACCATCATGGTCGGCGGGCCGGAGGCGGCGTTTGAACGCGTGAAGCCGCTGTTCGAGGCCATGGGCAAGAACATCACGCTGGTGGGCGGCAACGGCGACGGCCAGACCACCAAGGTGGCCAACCAGATCATCGTGGCGCTCAACATCGAGGCGGTGGCCGAGGCCCTGCTGTTCGCCAGCAAGGCTGGCGCCGACCCGGCCAAGGTGCGTCAGGCCCTGATGGGCGGGTTCGCGGCCAGCCGCATCCTGGAAGTGCATGGCGAGCGCATGGTCAAACGGACCTTCAACCCGGGCTTTCGCATCGAGCTGCACCAGAAGGACCTCAACCTCGCGCTGCAGGGCGCGAGGGAACTGGGCGTGAGCCTGCCGAACACCGCCAGCGCGGCGCAGCTGATGCAAAGCTGTGCGGCGCACGGCCTGGCGGGGCTGGACCATTCGGCGCTGTGCCGGTCGCTGGAGATCGCGTCGAACCATGAGATCGGGAAATAGGCACCCCCTGCCGCGCTTCGCGCGACCCCCCAGGGGGCAACACCGGCGGCCCGGCAAAGCCGGTTCCGCGGTGTTTCGCGACGGACCCACTGCGCGTCACCGCATCGCTAGACTGCCCGCATGAACGCCATCTCAACACCCGCTATCGAAGACCCCCGCGCCCTGCTGCGCCACCTGTACGACGTGGCGGTGCAGCGCGCGCTGCCGCTGCACAACACCGCCGCGCACCTGCCGCCTCCACCCAAGGGTCGCACCCTGGTGCTGGGCGCCGGAAAGGCGGGCGGGGCGATGGCGCAGGCGGTCGAAGCCCTGTGGCCGCCCGAGGCGCCGCTCTCGGGTCTGGTGGTCACCCGCTACGGCCACATCCCGCCAAGGCCTGTCGGTTTGGCGCAGCGCATCGAGGTCGTGGAGGCCGCGCACCCGGTGCCCGATGCGGCGGGTCTTGAAGCGGCACAGCGCATCTTGGCGCTGACGCAAGGGCTGACCGAAGATGATCTCGTGCTGTGCCTGATCTCGGGCGGGGGCTCTTCATTGCTCACGTTGCCGTGTGAAGGCCTGACGCTGGAAGACAAGCAGCGCATCAACCGTCAGCTGCTGGAGAGCGGTGCCCACATCGGCGAGATGAACACCGTGCGCAAGCACCTCTCGCGCATCAAGGGTGGGCGCCTCGCCGCGGCCTGCACGCCGGCGCGCGTGGTGACGCTGACCATCAGCGACGTGCCAGGCGACGACGTGAGCGTGATCGCCAGCGGCCCCACCGTGGCGGACGCGACCACCTGCGCCGACGCGCTGGACATCCTGCGGCGCTATGGCATCGAAGTCCCTGCGGTGGTGCAGCAGCAACTGGAAGCTGGCGCGCTCGAAACCCCCAAGCCGGGCGACCCGCGGCTGGCGCGCTGCACCACGAACCTGATTGCCACGCCGCAGCAGAGCCTGGAGGCCGCAGCCGAGGCCGCACGGGCGCTGGGTGTGCGCGCTTACGTGCTCAGCGACGAGATCGAGGGCGAGTCGCGCGAGGTCGGCAAGGTGCATGCGGCGCTGGCGCGCTCCGCCACGCTCGGCCGCAGCAGCTTCGAGGCGCCCTGTGTCATCCTCAGCGGCGGCGAGACCACGGTGACGGTGCGCCCGCGCGCCGAAGGCCAGCCCAAAGGGCGGGGCGGGCGGGCCGGGGAGTTCTGCATGGGCCTGGCGCAGGCGCTGAACGGGCATGCGAACGTGTGGGCGCTGGCGGCCGACACCGACGGCATCGACGGCGTGGAGGATAACGCGGGCGCCCTGGTCGCGCCCGACACGCTGGCGCGCGCCTCGGCCCGGGGCCTGAAGCTGGCCGACCACCTGGCGCGCAACGACGCGGTCGGCTTCTTCGAACCCCTGGGCGACCTGGTGTTCACCGGCCCCACGCACACCAATGTCAACGACTTCCGCGCGCTGCTCATAACCCGGTCGTAGGTTGATCGTGCACGTTCGTGCATGTTGTGATTCTTGTTTGTGCACGATATGATGCGCGCATGAACACGGACATCCCCCTGGCCCGCCGCGACCAGATTGCCGCACGGCTGGCCCAGGGCCAGTCCGTGGTGGCCGCCACGCTGGCGGACGAATTCCAGGTCTCGGAAGACGCGATCCGCCGCGACCTGCGCGCCCTCGCTGGCGAAGGTCTGTGTCGCCGCGTCTATGGCGGCGCGCTGCCGCCGCTGCCTGGCGCCACCCCGATGGCGGTGCGCATGGACGAGCGGCGCGAGCGCAAGGCCGCGCTGGCCCGGGCGGCGGTGGCCATCATCGAACCTGGCGAATTCCTGTTCCTGGACAGCAGCAGCACCAATCTCGCGCTGGCGCAGTGCCTGCCGTCCGAGTACGCGCTCACCGTGGCCACCAATTCGGTGGATATCGCCGCCGCGCTGCTGCGCCGCCAGGACGTGCACCTGATCATGGTGGGCGGCGCGGTCGACCCGCTGGTGGGCGGCTGCATCGACGCCACCGCCGTGCTGGCCGTGGGGCAGATGAACATCCAGCGCTGCTTTCTGGGCACCTGCGGCGTGCTGGTGGACACGGGCATCTGCACGGTGGATGCTGCCGACGCCGCCTTCAAGCGCGCGCTGCGCGCCGCCAGCCAGCGCTGCGTGGCGATGGCCACCAACGACAAGCTCGGCCTGCTGCTGCCGCACCGCGTCACCCCCACCCGCGAGATCGATCATTTCGTGGTCGAACACGACGCCGACTTCGCCTTCCTGAAGGCGCTGGCGAAGCAGGGCACGCAGGTGCTCAAAGCGGACCGGCCGGAGTGATGCATCCATGACCACCGCTGTGTTGACGGAGCGTACTGACTGCCCCGCCACCCGCCTGGCCACGCGCCTGGCCTTTCTCGTCGCCGGCTTCGGGCTGGCCTGCTGGGCGCCGCTGGTGCCGTTCGCCAAGCAGCGCCTGGGGGTGGGCGATGGCGTGCTGGGCGCCTTGCTGCTGTGCCTGGGCATCGGCTCGGTGGTGGCGATGCTCTGGGCCGGCTGGTTCAGTGCGCGCCACGGCAGCCGGCCGGTGGTGATCGCGGGCGGCCTGGGCGTGGCCCTGCTGCTGCCGCTGCTGGCCCTGGCGGACGCGCCGCTGACGCTCGGTCTGGCCCTGATGGTGTTCGGCGCCGCGCTCGGCTCGCTGGACGTGGCGATGAACGTGCACGCCCTGGCGGTCGAACGCGGCGCGGGCCGGCCGCTGATGTCCGGCTTTCATGCGCTGTTCAGCGTGGGCGGCCTGCTGGGTGCGGCGGCCATGACCGCGCTGCTGTCGGCGGGATGGTCGCCGCTGGCAGGCACGCTGCTGGGCTCTGCGCTCATGCTGGCCACGATGGGACTGGTGGCGCCGCGGCTGCTGCGCACCACGCCCGCCGCCGAAGCCCCGGTGCTGGCCTGGCCGCGCGGGCCGGTGCTGCTGCTGGCGCTGCTGGCGGGCGTGTGCTTTCTCGTCGAAGGCGCGGTGCTCGACTGGAGCGCGCTGCTGCTGACCGAAGGCGGCCTGCTGGCCGCGGCGCAAGGGGGCCTGGGCTTCATGGTGTTTTCGGTGGCCATGACCGCAGGGCGCTTCGGCGGCGACGCGCTGTGCGCCCGCCTGGGCGACCGGGTGGTGCTGACGGTTGGCGGTCTGCTGGCGGTGGGTGGCTTTGTGCTGGTGCTGCTGGCAGGGTCGGCGGGTCTGGCGATGGCGGGCTTCTTCTGCATCGGCCTGGGCGCTTCCAACCTGGTACCGGTGCTGTTCCGGCGCGCCGGTGCACAGACCGTGATGGCCCCGGGGCTGGCGATCGCGGCCATCTCGACCACCGGCTATGCCGGCGTGCTGCTCGGCCCCGCCGCCATCGGCTTCGTGTCGCATCTGGTGGGCCTGCCCATCGCCTTCGCCCTGCTGGCGGCCCTGCTCGCCCTGCTGCCCCTGTTGGCCCACCGCGTGGTGGCGCGCCCCGCCTGAAAGGCTCTCCATGAAACTGGCCCACATCGCCCTCTGGACGCGCGACCTCGACGCCGCCGCCACGTTCTGGCAGATCTATTTCGGCGCCACCGTCGGCGAGTCCTACCGCAGCCAGCGCCGGCCCGGCTTTGTCTCCCGCTTCGCCGCGCTGCCCGGCGGCGTGCAGATCGAGCTCATGACCGGCCCCTGGATCGAGGCCGTGCCCGACGCCGAGCGCCCGGGCTGGGACCACCTGGCCCTTTCGCTGGGCAGCGCCGAGGCGGTGAATGCCCTGGCGGCGCGCTGCCGCCACGCAGGCTGTCTCGTCTCCGGCCCACGCACCACGGGCGACGGCTTCTACGAAGCGGTGCTGGCCATGCCCGACGGCACGCGGATCGAAATCACGGCCTGAGGGCGGGGCCGGGCGGCGGTTACAAACCCGGCCGCCGGATCGTTTCTAATTACGCCCTGCCGCTGGCGACCCCGCCGGCGCGGCACCGGCCCCTCGCGGGCCGGGAACACCCCCTTCAGAATCGATTCACCACCGGCGCCCTCCGGGGCGCTGCGGACCCGTTTTGCGCAGTTCCTTCCACCACGCTCTTCCCTCTGCCCTGGCGCGCCAGCTGGCGCGTGCGCTGCCCGCGGGCGCGTCGCCCGACGCGCCGCGGCAGGACGTGGCCGAGCGCCTGGGTGGCTGGCTCCATGTGGCCGAAACCATCCAGCTGCACGCCGCACAGACGGCAATCGAGGCGGCCGGCGCGGCCGCCGCCCGCCGCCCGCCGCGCACCGGGCCGGCGGCCCTGCATGCCGCGCTGAGCGCCGAGCTCGACCGGGTGCGCGCCGTGCTGGCCCGCTCCATCACCACCGCGCCGGCCCACAAACCCGATCCGAACGACCTCGACACCGAGTTCGCGCTGTACCACCAGCGGCTGGGCGATCAGCAGCGCCGCATGGAGATGAGCATCGACGCGCTGCGCGAACACGTGCGCCAGCAGCTGGCGCAGTCCACGCCGGCCATGGCCCAGCTGGCCGCCACCGACGCCGTGATGGACGGCTTCTTCGGTGGGCGCGAGCAGCGCCTGCTGTCCACCCTGCCGGCCTTTCTGAAGGCGCGTTTTGCGGCGCTGCGCCGCGAAGCGGCCCAGGCCCGCGAACCCGACGCTCCCGACACCCCCGACGACCTGCGCTGGCTGCAGACCTTCGCGGCCGAGTTCGAGCAGACCCTGCTCGCCGAACTCGACCTGCGCCTGCAGCCCGTGACCGGCCTGATCGAAGCCCTTGCCCATGAGCACTGAAACCTCCACTTCCCGTCCTTACCGCGTCCTGTCGTTTTCGGCCTTCCTCGTGGGGCTGGCCGCCGTCGCCTGGGTGGCCAGCGGCTTCGTCGGCAGCAGCGCCTTCGCGCTGGGCATGACGTTGCTGATCGGCGCCGTCTACCTGGGCGGTGCCTGGGAGCTGCGCCGCTTCGGCCAGACCACCGCCGGCTTCCACGCCGCCATGGCCAGCGTGCCGCAGCCGCTGGCTCAGCTGGCCGACTGGCTGCCCAGCGTGCCCGCGCCCTTGCGCCAGGCGGTGCGCCAGCGCATCGAAGGCGAACGCAGCACCTTTCCCGGCCTGGCGCTCACGCCCTACCTGATCGGCCTGCTGGTCATGCTGGGCATGCTCGGCACTTTCCTGGGCATGGTGGTCACCTTCAAGGGCGCGGTGTTCGCGCTCGAAGGCTCGGCCGACCTGAACGCCATCCGCGCCGCGCTGGCCGCGCCCATCAAGGGCCTGGGCCTGTCCTTCGGCACCTCGGTGGCGGGTGTCGCCACCTCGGCCATGCTCGGCCTCATGGCCACGCTGGCGCGGCGCGAGCGCGCCCAGGCCCTGCGCACGCTGGACGCACTGGCCGCCACCACGCTGCGCCCCTTCTCGGCCGCGCACCAGCGCCAGCAGAGTTTTGAGGCCCTGCAGCGCCAGGCCGAGGCCTTGCCCGCGGCCGCGCAGCACCTGCAGACGCTCATCGAGCAGGTCGAGCGCCGTAGCCAGCAGCTGGACGAGGCCCTGCTGGCCCGCCAGGCCGAGTTCCAGCGCGAAGCCGCCGCCGCCTACACCGGGCTGGCGAAGTCGGTGGAACAGTCGCTGCGCGAGAGCCTGGCCGCCAGCGCCCGCGCCGCCACCGAGAGCCTGCAGCCCGTGGTGCAGCAGGCCATGGCCGGCATCGCCGCCGAATCCAGCCGCCTGCACGAAGGCGTGAATGCGGCCGTGCAGGCCCAGCTCGAAGGCCTGTCGGTCCGCTTCAGCGCCACCACCGCCACCGTGGCCGAGACCTGGACGCGTGCGCTGACCCGCCACGAGCAGGGCAGCGAGCAACTGCTGCAAGGCCTGGGCGAGTCGCTCACCGCCTTCAACAGCGGCTTCGACCAGCGCGCCGGCCAGTTGCTGGCCAACGTGCAGGCCGCACAGACCGAGGCCCAGAGCCTGCGCGCCCAGGCCGAACAGCAGCAGCAGGTCGCGCTGACGGTCGCGCTGGAGCGCATGGCGCTGGACCTGCGCAACCAGTGGCAGCAGGCCGGCGAACAGACCCTCGCGCAGCAGCGCGCCGTGCTGCAGGCGCTGCAAGACACCGCCACCCAGCTCACGCAACACAGCAGCGAGCAGACCGGCCGCAGCCTGGACGGCGTGGCCAGACTCATCGCGCAGACCGAGGCCCTGGTGGACGCGCGCACTGCCAGCGAAGCCGCATGGACCGCACAGCACGCCCAGCGCATGGACGAGCTGGCCGCGCTGTGGCGCAACGAACTGGCCGCCCTGCACGAGGCCGAGCTGCAGCGCCAACAGGCCAGGTCCGAACAGCAGGGCCAGGCCTTCAGCGCCCTCGCGCGGCAACTGCAGACCTTGCGCGAGGAAGAGGCCGCGCGCGGCGATGCCGCCGTGCAGCGCCTGGCCGATCTGCAGGCCGCGCTGGCCACCCAGCTCGCAACCCTGGGTACGGCGCTGGAAGCGCCCATGGCCCGCCTGATGCAGACCGCGTCCGAAGCGCCCAAGGCCGCCGCCGAGGTGATCGGCCAGCTGCGCGAACAGATGAGCCTCCTGGCCGAGCGCGACAACGCCACGCTGGGCGAACGCGCCGAACTGGTCGGCCAGATCGGCACCTTGCTGCAGCAGGTGCAGCAGACCACGGGCGAGCAACGCGCCGCCATCGAACACCTGGTCGGCTCTGCCACCGGCGTGCTCGACCGCGTGGGCCAGCAGTTCGCCGACACCGTGGGCGCGCAGGCTGGCCGCGCCGAGGCCATGGCCGAACAGGCTGCCACCAGCGCGGCCCAGCTCGCCAGCCTGGGCGAGGCCTTCCAGCAGGGCACGCAGCAGCTGGCCGCCAGCCACGAGCAGTTGGTGCAGAACCTGCAGAAGGTCGAGAACGCCATCGGCCAGTCGCTGGCGCGCAGCGACGAGCAGCTCGCCTACTACGTGGCGCAGGCGCGCGAGGTGATCGACCTGTCGATCAGTGCGCAGCAGGGCATCGTGGAAGACCTGCGCCGGTTGCGAGGGCCGGTTGCCAAGGCCAGCGCAGGGGTCGCGGCGTGAGCGCCTTCCACGACGCATCGGAAGACCTGCAGGTCGACGGCGACGACAGTGCCGAGATCACCGCGCCCGCCTGGGCGGTGTTCGGCGATCTCATGGCCGGTCTGGTCGGAGCCTTCGTTCTGGTCTTCATCGGCGTGCTGCTCACCCAGGTCGATCTGGTCAACAGCCTGCAGAGCGAGATCGCCAAGCGCCAGCAGGAAGAGGCCCGCCGCATGGCGCTGGAGAAGGCGCTCGCCGTGCCGCTGGCCAGCGGCCGTGTCACGCTCAACAACGGCCGCATCGGCATCAGCGGCAGCGTGCTGTTCGACTTCAATTCCGACCAGCTGCGCCCCGAAGGTGAGCAACTGCTCAAGGCTCTGGTGCCGCCGCTGCAGGTCTACCTGGGCGAGCGCGACGAAATGCTCATGGTCAGCGGCTTCACCGACAACAAAACGGTGGTCAAGGGGCCCAGCCAGCGCTACGAGGACAACCTCGAACTCTCGGCCCAGCGTGCGCTCACGGTCACGCGGGCGCTGATCACCAGCGGCATGCCGCGCTCGCGCGTGTTCGCCGCCGCCTTCGGCGCCGAACAGCCCGTGGCCAGCAACGCCGACGAACAGGGCCGGGCGCTCAACCGCCGGGTGGAAATGGCGCCCGTGCCGCGCGCCAGCGCCGCCGCGGGCGACGCGGGCACACAGGCCCCCCGACCCTGACCATGAAGCCTGCCACCGCGCGCCCATCGCCCCTGGCCGAGCTCAATGCCCACATCGAGCGCGCGTCGGCCGCCGCGCGCGACGGGGTGGCCGGCAGCGGTGGCCCCTGGCCCGAACTGCGCAGCGCGCAGCGCTTTCGCGAAACCTGGGAGCGCATCGGCGCCGAGGTGCAGGTGCAGCGTGCGCTGGACCGCGCCCCGCCCAACGCCGGCCCGCTCAATCCCCAGCGCCTGATGCTGGAGACCCTGGCCCGCATGGGCGAGCTCTCGCCGCACTACCTGCGCCGCTTCCTGACCCACACCGAGACCCTGCTCTGGCTGGAGCAGGCGCATGGGGTGCTCAGACAGCCTGCAGCGGGCAAGGCCGTGAAGGCAAGGCGGCAGAAGATGTGACGCAGGGTTGTGCTGTGCGTATGCGCTCATGCCGGAAAGGCCACCACCCGGTTCGCCTCCAGCTTGCACATGGCGCGGGTGAACAGTCCGTCAGACAACCACCCACCCAGCCAGCCCTGCAGCGCAGGCAGGGCCAGCGCCTCAAACCAGGCCGGTTCCACCGCCGCGAACTGCCGCACGAACGGAAAGATCGCGATGTCGGTGGCGCACGGAGTGGCTCCTCCCAGCTGCCCGGCACGTTGCAGTTGCCTGTCCAGCGGCTTGAGAAGCCCCTCCACCGCCTGCGCGTGGTGCAGTGCCTTGGCGTCGGCGCCCTCGCCGAAACGCTCGGGGTACTTGGTGCGGTCCAGGTGCTGTTTGAAAGGGCCATCGCAGGCGGCCAGCAGCGCGAGGTTTTCGTCGCTCTGCGCGCGTGCCCACCAACCGTCGTCATCGCCGTTGGTGGCGAAGGCCCAGCGCATGATGTCCAGGCTCTGTTCCAGCACGCTGCCATCGTGCAGCCGCAGAACCGGCACCGTGCCTTTGGGCGAAAGGGTCATCAGCTCGGCCGGTTTGTCGCGCAGAACGATCTCGAACGCGTCGAATGCCACGCCGGCCTGCAGCAGGGCCATGCGCGCGCGCATCGCGTAGGGACAGCGGCGGTAGGTGTAGAGCAGCGGGAGCGTGTCCATGGCCCGGCATTACAGCGCAAACCGGGCGAACCCACGCGGCCATTACCATCGCCCCCCATGACCGAAGACACCCAGGACCCCATCCACGAAGACCGCGTGTGGAGCGACGAGCGCTGGACGGCGCGTGTGATCAAGAACGAAGACGACGATGGATGGGCCGTGGCCATGTTCCTCGAAGGGCAGGCCGAGCCCGCGCTGGTCGGCCCCTGGACCATGGGGCGCGACAAAAAGAACCCCAAGCCGCTGGACGTGAACGCGTTCAACACGCTGGTGAAGACGGCCAGCGAGTTCATACGACGATCCGAGCAGCAGCGCCACGCGGAGCTGAACAAGAGCGTGAATGTGACGGTGGACGGGCGACGCCTGCGCGTGGCGCTGGCCATCGTGCCCGACGAAGAGGGGGCGACCGCCACGCTGCGCGCGACCGACGAATATGGTGAGGAACTGGCCTGCGTCCCGGTGCCGCCGACCTTCCGGCTGAACATGGCCAGCGCCGAGGCCTGGGTGGTGTCGGGCTTCGAGATGCCGCGCCGATGAGCGTGGCCAGCATCCGCTCTGCGTCAGAATGCGCGCCTTGTTCCAATTTCTGAATCTCTTGAGCCGTCCCGACTCCACCGCCGTCTGGCCCGAACCGCCGTCCATCGTGGCTGCGCGTGCGGAGATTGCCATGCGCCTGTCGTGGATGACGTCGGTGCTGGGCCTGTTGCTGTTCGCCGTGGACCGATTCATCGGCACGCCGGTGACGGCCGACAGCATGATGACCCTGGTGCTGGCGGTCATGGGGGCTCTGGCCTGGGTGCTGCTGAAGGTCCGCCGCTACAACAGCGTGGCCTGGCTGCTGGTGGTCTTCCTGTTCGGGATGGCGGCGTCGTCGACCTACTTATTCGGATCGGTGCGCACGATCAACATCGTGCTGATCCTGATGGGGCAGGTCGCGGCGGGCATCTTCCTGAGCCGGCGCGGGCTGCTCTGGACCACCGCAGCCGCGGTGGCGATGCTCGGTCTGCTGACCTGGGCCGATGCCGCCGGTCTGCTGGCGGGACAGCCGAGCTTTGCCGTGAGCTGGCGCAACTGGCTGTCGCAGAGCGCGAGCCTGGTGGGGGTGGCCGCGATGATGTCCCTCAACCGCACGCAGGTGCGCCTGGCGCAGGAGCTGCACCTTCGGGAAGCCACGCAGCGCCTGCAGACCCAGCTGGACCGCGACCTGGGGCAGAGCCGGTTCTCGCGCCTGTTCCGGGCCAGCCCCACGCCCATCTTCGTGCAGTCCATGCGCAACGGCGCCATCCTGGATGCAAACTTGGCTTTTGAAAGTGTGCTGGGCTACACGCGCCAGGAGGTGCTGAGCCGGCGCGACGGGTTCCTCTGGCTGCACGACGACGCCTATGCGGCGTTCTCGCAGGATCGCCGCGCCCACCAGCGCACGGGTTGGCACAGCATCACCGGCATCGGGCGCAATGGTCAACAGATCCCTCTGCAGATCTGCAGCGAGCGGGACAACGATGCGGACGACGGCTTGCGCATCACGGTGTTGCGCGTGCCCGGTCACACGACCAGCGCGATGCCGACGGTGTACGCGCCGCTGGAAGGGGGCCAGGGTGCTTGACTCCCTGCCGCTCGAAGATCCGTCGGAGATCGAACGCAGCCAGTACCGGCACGACAACCGCAGCCTGCGCTGGGTGCAGTTGTGCGTGGCGCTGCTTCTGGCGGGCATGGCCCTGGCGGACCACCTGCTGGCGCCACCCGGCGAATCCCTGGCGCACATTTCCTGGTCGATGGCGGGGGTGGCGCTGCTGTCCTACCTGCTGCTGAGATCGCACCGGCGCCGCTGGGAGAGCCCGCTGGTGGTGACGGGCATTCTGATGGTGGCCGCCTGGTCGGTGTACAGCTTCGGCTCGGTGCGGGCGGCGTCCGGGTTCGCGTTCCAGGGCGCGGTGGTCATGGCCGGTACCTACCTGAGCCTGCGCGCGCTGCTGGCCACCACGGTGGCCAGCGTGGCCATCCTGGGCGGACTGACCTGGGCCGAGACGGGCGGGCACCTGCCGCCCGCGAACATGGGGGCCGACTTGCGCTACTGGCTCACAGGCAGCGCCATCCTGCTGCTGATCGGCTTTCAGTTGCACCAGACACGCCGGTCGACCGACGAGGTCTACCGGCGGCGGCTGAGCCAGATGGAGGACCGCCTGCGGCTGGAACACGAGCGCGACCGCTCCCTGCGCCGCTTCCGGCGCATCTTCCAGCTCAATCCCACGGCCCTGGTGGTGCAGGCGGCCAACACGCAGGCCGTGGTGGAAGTCAACCCGGCGTTCGAGCGCTGCTTCGGATACGCGGGTGCCGAGGTGGAGGGGCGGCGCGCGGAGGCCTTCTGGGCCGATGCGCAGCAGTGGCAGGAGCACCGCCGGGTGCTGTTCGAGAAGGGTCACACCGGGTGGCAGCAGGCCTGGTGGCACCACGCCGATGGCCATGCGGTCGATGTGCTGGTGTGCAGCGAGCTGAATGAAGACCCGGCCGGTCTGCTGATCCTGACCACGGTGGTGAATCGGCTGGAAACGCGATGAATTGACGCCTGGGCGCCACGGCAGTGGTGCGTCTGGCCGTGCCGGGCGCATAATGCGAACTGCTCAGGCGTTTGGCCTGGGCATTCCAAGTGATCGGTCAGTTTCGCGTGCCACGGTGCACTTTCGGGTTTGTTGTGCTTTCGGGACCCCATCGCTTTTTGTGTATCTGCTTTCTTAGGAGTCCTCCATGGGCAACAAACTTTACGTGGGCAACCTGCCCTACAGCGTGCGCGACGACGACCTGCAACAGGCCTTCAGCGAATTCGGCTCTGTCAGCAGCGCCAAGGTCATGATGGAGCGCGACACCGGCCGCTCCAAGGGCTTCGGCTTTGTCGAAATGGGCAGCGATGCCGAGGCGCAAGCCGCCATCAACGGCATGAACGGCCAGTCCCTGGGCGGCCGCAGTGTCACCGTGAACGAAGCACGTCCGATGGAAGCGCGCCCCCCGCGCACCGGTGGTTTCGGTGGTGACCGCTCGGGTGGCGGTGGCTACGGCGGTGGCAACCGCTCCGGTGGCGGCGGCTACGGCCGCGGCGGCTACTGAGCCCTGCAGATTGGTTGATCCGGCCCCGCGCCGGGTCCTGCAAAAAAGCCCCGAGGCCGAAGCCCCGGGGCTTTTTTCTTTGGGGCGCGCCAGGGTCAGGCCAGATCGGCTCCCCGCGCTGCCAGCAGCTCGCGCAGCACCGAGCGGTGGCAGTGCGACTCGTGCTCGCAGTAGCAGCCGACCGACAGGTTCGAGGTGTGCGAGAGGCTGGCCAGCAGGTTCAGGCTGTGTTCGGCCTCGGCGGCTGCCATTTCCTTGCGGTACTGGCGCACGAAGACGGCCCACTGCGCCGGGGTTTCGGCGGCCTGGCCCAGCTTCATGGTCTCGGCGCTGGGGGCGAGCACCGGGAACCACACGTCGTACCAGTTGCCGCTGGCGAAGTCCGCCTTGGGCACGCCGCGCGGCGGGCGGCGCACCGTGCCGATGCGGGTGCCTTCGTCGGGGTGCCGCTCGGTGCCGAGCCGGACGATGCGCAGAGTCATGGGCGTGCTCCTGTGGCGTGGCTCAGCGCCGGATGCGCCGGCCGGTCTTGAACACCCACCAGACCACGGTCAGGCAGGCGGCCATGAAGACCAGTGTCATGCCGGTGCTGACGGCGATGTGCACGTCGGCCTGGCCGTAGAAGGCCCAGCGCAGGCCGCTGATGAGGTAGACCACCGGGTTGAACAGCGAGACGGTCTGCCAGGGTTCGGGCAGCATGTTGATGCTGTAGAACGCGCCACCCAGGAACGTGAGCGGCGTGATCACCAGCAGCGGGATCACCTGCAGCTTCTGGAAGCTGTCGGCCCACAGGCCGATGATGAAGCCGAACAGGCAGAACGACACCACCGTCAGCAGCAGGAAGCCGACCATCCACACCGGGTGGGCGATGTGATAGGGCACGAAGAAGCGCGCGGTGAGCAGGATCAGCGTGCCCAGCAGCAGGCTCTTGCTGGCGGCCGCGCCCACATAGCCCAGCAGCACCTCGACCCAGTTCACCGGCGCGCTCAGCAGTTCGTAGATGGTGCCCGACCACTTGGGCATGTAGATGCCGAAGGACGCATTGGAAATGCTCTCGGACAGCAGCGAGAGCATGAGCAGGCCGGGGATGATGTAGGCGCCGTAGTCCACGCCGCCGATGTCGCCCATGCGCGAGCCGATGGCCGTGCCGAAGACGATGAAGTACAGCGAGGTGGTGAGCACCGGCGCGATGATGCTCTGCGCCCAGGTGCGGAAGGCGCGGTTCATCTCGAACATGTAGATGGCGCGCACGGCATGGATGTTCAGACCCGCCATGGTCAAACCTCCGCTTTCTGGTCATGGACGAGGCTGACGAAGATGTCTTCGAGCGAGCTTTCGCTGGTGCGCAGGTCCTTGTAGGCGATGCCCTGCGTGGCCAGCGCGGCCAGCAGCTCGGCGATGCCGGTGTCGTCCTTCTGGGTGTCGAAGCCGTAGGTCAGCGTCAGGCCGTCGGCCGAGAGCTGCAGCGGCCAGTGCGCCAGCGCCTCGGGCACAGCGGTCAGCGGGTGCGGCAGCGACAGCGCCAGTTCCTTGCGCCCGAGCTGGCGCATCAGCACATTCTTGTCTTCCACCACGATCAGCTCGCCCTTGCGGATCACGCCGATGCGGTCGGCCATGTCCTCGGCTTCCTCGATGTAGTGGGTGGTCAGGATGATGGTGGTGCCGGCTTCGCGCAGCTGTCGAACCAGGCGCCACATGTCGTGCCGCAGTTCCACGTCCACGCCCGCACTCGGTTCGTCCAGGAACAGGATCTTGGGTTCGTGCGACAGCGCCTTGGCGATCAGCACGCGCCGCTTCATGCCGCCCGAGAGCGTCATGATCTTGTTGTCCTTCTTGTCCCAGAGCGAGAGGTCTCTGAGGATCTGCTCGATCAGCGCCGGGTTGGGCGCCTTGCCGAACAGGCCGCGGCTGAAGCTGACCGTGGCCCAGACGGTTTCGAAGGCGTCGGTGTGCAGCTCCTGCGGCACCAGGCCGATGGTGGCGCGCGCCTGGCGGTAGTCGCGCACGGTGTCGAAGCCGTCGGCCGTGATGGTCCCTTCGGTGGCATTGCTCATGCCGCAGATGGTGCTGATGAGGGTGGTCTTGCCGGCGCCGTTGGGGCCGAGCAGGGCGAAGATCTCGCCGCGGCGGATGTCGAGCGTGACGTTCTTCAGCGCCTGGAAGCCGCCGTCGTAGGTCTTGCTCACGCCACGCACGCTGACGATGGCGTCGGTGGGCAGGGAAACGGGGTTGAGGGTCATCCCGCCATTGTGGCCGGGGTGGCGTTTGCCTGCTCAGCGGCGGGCGTTGTCCACAATGCCCTGGGCGAATCGCGGCAGCAGTTCCTCGGGCAGGTCGTGGCCCATGCCGGGGATGAAATCGGCCCGGGCGTCGGCGATGCGCTGCGCCAGGTCCTCGCCGCAGGCCACGGGCACGAGTGGGTCGTCCACGCCGTGGATCACCAGAGTGGGTGCCTGGATGTGGGGCAGCAGGGCCGAGCGGTCGCCGTCGGCCACCACCGCCAGCAGCTGCCGGGCCGAGCCCGACGGGTGCCAGGCGCGCTGCACCGATTCCAGCGCCCGCGCCCGCAGGGCCTGGGGATCGCTCGGATAGGCGGGGCTGCCGATGAGGTGCAGCACCTGGATGATCCAGTCCACGGCGGCGTCGGCGCCCGGCTTCATGGGCCGCGACATCAGCGCGCGCCGCACCCGCCACGAGGGCTGGGGCAGGCGGCGCGAACCGCTGGTGGTCATCATCAGCGTGAGGCTGGCGACGCGCTCGGGTGCCATGGCCGCCAGGTGCTGGGCGATCATGCCGCCCATCGACGCGCCGCAGACGTGGGCCTGTTCGATGTCGAGGGCGTCGAGCACGCCCAGCGCGTCGCGCGCCATGTCGGCCAGCGAGTAGGGGCTGTGCACCGGCAGGTGCATCGCGTGGCGCAGCCCGGCCAGCGCCATGTTGGGCACCCCGGCGGCGTCGAAGCCCTGGCTCAGGCCGATGTCGCGGTTGTCGAAGCGGACCACGCGAAAGCCTTGCCGCACCAGCATCTGCACCATGGTCTGCGGCCACGCGATCAGCTGCATGCCCAGGCCCATGATGAGCAGCACCACCGGGCCATCGGCGGGGCCCTGGTCGTCGACCTCGATCCGGACGCCGTTGGCTTCGACCTTCATGCTCAGTACCAACGGGTCAGCGCTTCAGGCTGGTGCGCCACCTTGAAGAACCAGCGCCGCGCGCCCTGCACGTCGAAGCGCCGCCAGTGGTCAGGGTCCTGGCGCAGGCGGTCGGCGATGGCGTACATCGCCATCGGGTTCATGCCCATGCCGATGTGGCTGGCGTGCACCTCGATGTTTTCGGTGTGGGCGTGGCGCATGGGGTTGATGCTGCACTGCCAGGCCACCACGCCGTCGGTCTTGCTGTAGATGGAGGTGGTGGGCACCGGCGGTGGCCTGCGCACCTGGGCCAGCAGTTCCTCGTCGTGCGGGTGCTGGCCGCTGACCAGCTGGTAGAAGCGCCAGGCGTTGGTGGCCTTCGGGTGGCCGGTGAAGGGCGTGCCCAGCGTGATCACGCAGCGCACAAGATCGGGCAGCTCCTTGGCCATCTCGCGCGCGTAGATGCCGCCCAGGCTCCAGCCGATCAGGCTGATCTTGCCCCGGTGTTTCTTGTGCAGCGCCTCGATGCGCGCACGGCAGCGTTCGAGCACGCCGTCGCGTGGGCCGAGGTTGAAGCCCTGCTCCCAGCCGTAGGCGGTGTAGCGGTGCTGCCTGAGGAAACGGCGCAGCGCCAGCGTGCTCATGTCGTTGGCGCCCAGGCCGGGGAACACCAGCACGGCGTGGCCGTCGCCCGAGGGCATGCGGGAGAGCCAGGGGGAGACGGCGGCCAGCGCCATCGCCTCCCAGGGGGCGCGGGCCTCCAGCATCATCAGCCAGAGGCCGGGCGGCACGGTGTGCAGCTCGGCGTCCGGGTCCGTCGGGTCGGGAGGCGCGGGCTGGCGGCGGTGGCGGGTGGAACTCATGCGTGCGCAGACGCCGGGCGGCGTCGAAATGGGCATCGGGCCATGTTAGCCAGCGCGCGGCTTTTTCTTTGGTGCGGCGGCCCTAGAGGCGGGTCGCTTGCGGGACACGGGGCCGGGCTTCACCGCGGCGGGCGCTGCGGGCACCGGCAGCGTCCGCAGCTCGTCCAGCGCCGCGTCCACCGCCTGCGCCAGCGCCCGCACATCCGGCAGCGCTGCGGCGTCGGCCATCAGCCCGAAGTCCATCGCGGCGTCGAAGCTCTGCACCGTGATGTTGAGCGCCAGACCGTGCACCACGATGCTGGTCGGGTGGTTCGAGCGCACGCGGGCGCCGGCCAGGTACAGGGGCACCTGCGGGCCGGGCACGTTGGAGATGACCACGTTCGCCACCTGCGGCAGGCGCTCGGCGGCTTTGGCCTTGCCGTAGAGCGAGGCCGCGGCCTCGATCAGCCAGGGCACGCCGATGGACGGGAAGTCGGTGGGCAGGATGCTCTTCATGCGGCCCATGGTCGACTTCATCGCCCCGGTGGCGGCGCGGATGTGCGCCAGCCGCTTGGCCGGGTCGGCCAGGTGCGTGCCCAGGCTGACCAGGCTCATCGAGGCCTGGTTGTCGGCGCGGGTGTCGCCTGCCTCGCGCAGCGAGATCGGCACCGCGGCCACCAGGCTCTTGCGCGGCAGTGCGCCGCGCTGCTGCAGGTAGGTCCGCAGCGCGGACGAACAGAGCATGAGCACCCCGTCGTTGAGGGTGGCACCATGCGCGCGCGCCAGGGCCTTGAGTTCGGCCAGCGGCACGCTGGCGGCGGCGAAGGCGCGCGCGGGTGTCACGGTGGCGTTCATCGGCGTGGCGGGCGCCAGCGTGACATTGCCCGAACCCTGGCCCAGCAGGTTCTTGGCGCTGAGCACGCTCCTGGCCGTGCCGGCGACGGTGCCCAGCGTGGCCGGCAGATCGCGCACGATGCGCGCCACCTGCACCGCCTCATGGCTCAGCGCGCCGCGCAGCATCTCGACCATGTCGAGCCGGAAGGTCCTGGTGCGCCGGGACGGGCGGATCTCGATGTCGCGCGGCTCGGGTGTCAGGTCGAACAGCACATTGGCCAGCGCCACCGCGGCCTGGCCGTCGACCGCCGCGTGGTGCAACTGGGTGACGAGGCCCACCTGCTTGCGCCCTGCGGCGCTGCGCGGCAGGCCTTCGATCACGTGCATCTTCCACAGCGGCCGGTGGCGGTCGAGCAATACCGGGTGCAACAGCGAGACCTGCGCCTCCATCAGCGCGCGTGCTTCGGCACGGCGGGCGCTGCCGCTGGGCAGCCGGATCTCGACGATGTGTTCGCTGAGGTCGGGTTCCGCATCCACCCAGGCCGGGTTGGCCAGGTTCAGCGGCATCCACCACAGCCGGCGGCGCAGCACCGGTGTGGCGGGCAGGCGGGCCGCGATGTGCCGCCGCAGGTCGTTCACATACCGTCCGCGGTGGCCGGCCGGCAGTTCCAGCAGGTGCATGGCGCCGACGTGCATCGGCATCTCCGGCGTCTCCAGGTAGAGAAAGGTGGCGTCCAGTCCCGAGAGTTGTCGCATGCCCATGGTGTGTCCCGGTGTGTGTTGGCGGTCGCCGGCCATTGTGTTCTTTGGAGGCGGTGCGGTGCGCGAAGGAGCGACTCAACCGAGACCGTCGCCCTGTGGGGGTTCGTTGATCGCCAGCCAGTAGATGCCCAGACGCGCCAGGGTGTCTGCATGGGCCGCAAACTCCACCGGCTTCTGCACAAAGCTGTTGCAGCCGAGCGCGTAAGCCTTGGCCCGATCCCGAGGTTCGTCGGACGACGTGAGCATCACCACGGGCAGGCACGCGGTGCGGCGGTCGGTGCGCAGGCGCTCCAGCACCTCCAGGCCAGACAGGCGCGGCAGGCTGATGTCGAGCAGGACGACGGCCGTCAGGTCGGGCCCGTCGCGTTGCGCGAAGGCGTCGGTTTTGAACAGGTAGTCCAGCGCCTGCTGGCCGTCGCGCGCCACATCGATGCGGCTGGACGGCAAGGCCTTTTTCAGCGCGCGCAGCGCCAGCATCTCGTCTTCGGGGTTGTCCTCGACCAGCAAGATGGTGCCGGGGTTCATGGCGTTTCGCCCCCCTCCCGGACGACAGCAGACTGGGGCAGCCAGACCGAGAAAACCGCGCCCTTGCCCGGCTCGCCCGTGGCCGTGACGTGACCACCATGCCGCTGCACGATGCGCTGCACGGTGGCCAGCCCTATGCCGATGCCGGGAAACTCGTCCTGGCGATGCAGCCGCTGGAAGGCCTTGAAAAGGCGCGCGGTGTACGCCATGTCGAAGCCGGCCCCGTTGTCGATGACGCTGAAACCGCTGTACCCCGCCTCTTGGCAAGCCTGTACCCGGATCGAGGCCTGGGCCGTGGTGCCGGTGTACTTCCAGGCGTTGTCCAGCAGGTTGTCCACCACACTGGCCAGCAGCCGTTCGTCCCCCTGAAAGACCAGGCCGTCTTCGACGCTCACCGCCACGGGGCGGGCACGTTCGGCGGCGGCCAGCTCGGACAGGCGCGCGCACGCCAGGGCCGACACGTCCACCCGGTGCCGCTGCAGGTCGCCGCGCGCGCTGCGTGAGAGCGTCAGCAGCCCTTCGACCAGCGCGCTCATCTTGCGCCCGGCCTGCACGATGTGGTTGAGGTGCCCCTTGGCCTCGGGCGGCAGGGCAGGCCCGAGGTCTTCTTCCAGCACACCGGAAAACCCGATCATGGCGCGCAGCGGCGCGCGCAGATCGTGGGAAACGGCGTACACAAAGCTGTCGAGTTCCTGGTTGGCCGCCGTGAGTTCGGCCGTGCGCGTCGAGACCCGGCTTTCCAGTGTTGCGTTGAGTTCCAGCAGCGCGGCCTGCGCGGCCTTGACGGCGTCGATATCGGTGTGGGTGCCCAACATGCGCAAGGGCCGCCCGTTGCCGTCGTAGGCCTGGATCTTGCCGATCGAGAGGATCCACTTCCAGCGACCGTCGCGGGTGCGCTGGCGGAACTCGACCCGGTAGTCGGCGCGGCGGCCGGCCACATAGTCATCGAACGTGCGCGAGACCGCCGGCCGGTCGTCGGGGTGCAGTTGCTCCAGCCAGCTGGTGAAGGTCAGCGTGAAGGTCTGCGGGTCATGGCCCAGCATGGTCGCGTACTCGGGGCTGACCTCCGCTTTGCCAGAACGAATGTCCAGGTCGTAGAGCCCCTGTGAAGCCGCGGCCAGGGCCAGGCGCAGACGTTCCTCGCTCTCGCGCAACGCACGCGTCTGGCGGGCCACTTCGCGCCGCAGCAGAGCCAGGAAGCCCAGCGCCATCACGAGCAGACCGACCACCGCCGCCAAGCCCCACCAGAAGGCCACGGGCACGCGGGTCTGCGTGCCCTGCTGGCCCCAGCGCGCCAGGGTCTGGAAATAGAACGAGTGGGCATCGGACTGCCAGGCCTCCAGCCGGGCGTCGATGGCGGCCAGCAGATCGGCGCCCCGCCCTTTGTCGGTGGCATAGAACAGCTTGCTGGGAAGAAACACCAGCGTGGTGGCTTCCAGCCCGTAGTCGCCGGCCGCCTGGTCGCCCGAGTAGCGGTTGGCGGCCACGGCATCGGCCTGGCCGCTGGCCACCAGGGCGAACGCCTCTTCATAGGTCCTGACGGGCAGCAGCTCGGCTTTCAGGTCAAAACTGGTCAGCAAGCCCTTGAGATGGCGCTGCTGCACCGAGCCCTCCAGCACCGCCACGCGCTTGTGGTTCAGGTCCAGCACGGACTCCAAGGTCACGTCCGGGCGGCGGTACAGCTGCGACCAGCTCGGCAGGGCGGGAGTGCGGTGGAAATCGAAGCGCTGAGCGCGCTCTTCGTTGTAGGCCATGTCGGGCAGCACATCAATGGCCCCGGTCTCCAGCAGACGCAGGCATTGCTCCCATTCGCACGCCACCGGCTCGATCGTCCACTGTTCCTGACGGCCCACTTCGACCAGCAGGTCGCCCAGGATGCCGCTGGGCTGGCCCTGCGGTCCTGCCTGGATCTTGGGCGGATTGTCGTAGACGCCCACCCGTACCTGGCGCGGCGCAGCCAGCACGGCCGCCGTGGTCAGCGTGGCGACGAGGAACACCGGCATCCCCCTCAGACAGAGGCTCCAGGGCATCGCTGAAGCGTGAGGGGCCTGTGCTGGCGTCCGTTCATCACAGGCAGAGCGTTTGCGAGTCATTGGTGTATCCAGAACATCGTGTCGATTCTTGCCCAGCCTTGCGCGCACGAACAGCAGGGATAGCGACCAATTCAGGCATCAGTTGATGGGTTTCCACTTCGGTGGTGCGCACGGGTTGGCACCACAAGGGATGCGGCTGGTGCCGCAGCGCCCGCGACGTTGGAAGCCGGAAAGGGTCTCTTGCGAAATGACTGTAAATGTGTACAGTATTTGCCCTGACCCTTTGCAACATGACCGACGTCCACATTCTTCCGAGCGCCCTCAAGGGCCGCGGCGTGGCCCACCGCCAGCCGCACCGCTTCGAGCGCGACCAGCGCGCCGCCTTCGACGACGGCTGGAACACGCTGGACGCGCGGCGGGCCGAAGGCGAAGAGGCCGCCGCGCCCGCCACCCAGGTGACGTTCGAAGAGGCGCGCAGCGCGATCACCACCAACGACTCGCCCGACATCGGCTTCCGGCTCGGCCTCAACCCCTACCGCGGCTGCGAACACGGCTGCGTCTACTGCTACGCCCGGCCCACGCACAGCTACCTCAACCTCTCGCCGGGGCTCGATTTCGAAACGAAGATCGTCGCCAAGCGCAACATCGCCGAGCTGCTGCGGCGCGAGCTGCTGGCCCCGCGCTACCAGCCCGACCTGCTGGTGGTGGGCACGGTGACCGACGCCTACCAGCCGGTGGAGCGCGAGCTGCGGTTCACGCGCGCGGTGCTGGAGGTGCTGAGCGCGGCGCAGCACCCGGTGGGCATGGTGACCAAGGGCAGCGGGGTCGAGCGCGATCTGGACCTGCTGGCGCCCATGGGGCAGGCCGGTCTGGCGGCCGTGTACGTGACGGTCACCACGCTGGACGCGAAGCTGGCCCGCGTGCTGGAGCCGCGCGCCGCCGCGCCGCACCGGCGGCTGCGCACCATCCGCACCCTGGCCGAGGCGGGTGTGCCCACCGGCGTGAGCGTCTCGCCGCAGATCCCGTTCCTCAACGACGACATGGAGCGCGTGCTCGAAGCGGCCTGGGAGGCCGGCGCGAGGCGCGCGTTCTACCAGGTGCTGCGCCTGCCCTGGGAGCTCTCGCCCATGTTCCGCCAGTGGCTGGACCTGCACTACCCCGACCGGGCCGAGCGTGTGATGGCGCGGGTGCAGGACCTGCGCGGCGGCAAGGACTACGACGCCGACTTCGCCACGCGCATGAAGGGCCAGGGCATCTGGGCCGACCTGATCCGCCAGCGCTTCGTGAAGACCTGCGACCGCCTCGGTTTCAACCGCGAGCGCGAGCCGCTGGACCTGAGCCGATTCCGGCCGGCGGCGCTGCGCGGGCAGGGGGATCTGTTCTAGGCCTTGAGCAGATCGAGTGAATCCACCCGCCAGTGGTGCATCGCCTCGTAGAAGCCTTCCCACACACAGCCGTTGCAGCCACGGCCGCAGCAGCTGTCGGGCTCGGGGGGCGGCGGGCGCAGGGCGGTGTCCAGGTCGGTGCCGCGCTCCCGCTGCGCGCGACCGCGCAGGTGGGCGATCAGGGCGCGGGCGGTGGCCAGGTCGCCCAGCGGCACCCGCGCCGGGTCGTGCGGGGTGAAGCGCGGCTGTTCCTTGCCCTCGAACACGCCGCGCTCGGCGAACATGGCTGCCGGCCGCACCCACAGGCCGAAGCCGCCGTAGAGCGCGCGGTACAGCGTCATGCCCTGCAGGGTTTCGCTGCAGCGCACGGTGTCGATCACGTCGTACCAGCCGCCCTTGTAGTGGCGGTACAGGCCGGGCGGGGTGGCGTTCAGCGGGGGCAGGTCGTGGTCGGTCGGCGCGGTCATGCAGGAACAGAAAACGGAAGACGCTCAGTCGTCGGCGATCAGCCGGCCCATGCGGTGGGCCAGTTCCACCGCCGACGCCACGCCGAGTTTGTCGAAGATGTTGGCGCGGTGGAACTCCACTGTGCGCTGGGCGATGCCCAGGTGGTCGGCGATGTTCTTGTTGTAGTGGCCGGCCAGCAGCTCGTCGAGCACCTCGCGCTCGCGCGCGCTCAGCGCGGCCAGGGCCTGCTGGAAGCGCAGCTTCTCCCGCGCCTCGGTGTGCAGGCGCACGGCGGCTTGGCAGGCGGCCTCCACCTTGTCCACCAGCTGGTTGTTCTGGAACGGTTTTTCCAGGAAATCCCAGGCGCCGTTCTTGACCGCGGCCACCGCCATGCCCACGTCGCCGTGGCCGGTGAGGAAGAGCACCGGCCAGGGCCAGCGGGCCGCCTTGAGCTGCTCGAAGGTGGCCAGGCCGGAGAGCGGTTCCATGCGGATGTCCAGCAGCACCACGCTGCAGGCACGGGCCAGTTCACCCAGCTCGCCGCGCTGCAGCGCCTGCACGAAGGCGTCGCCGCCGGTCCACACGCGCGTGGGCAGGCCGCGCGAATCGAGCAGCCAGGCCAGGCCGTCGCGGAAGTCCGCGTCGTCGTCCACGATGTGGACCGGCGGGTTCGGAGGGGTCAGGGGTTCAGGGGCAGCCACAGCGTGAATTGTGCGCCGAGCAGGTCGGGGCAGTCGCTCAGGTCGATGTGGCCGTGGTGCGCTTCGGCGATGGAGCGGCAGATGGCCAGGCCCATGCCCATGCCGCCGGGTTTGTGGCTGGCGAAGGCGTCGAACACGGTGGTGCGCTGCCCGGCCGGCACGCCGGGGCCGCTGTCGCACACGCGCAGGCCGATCTGGCCGTCGCCGGTCACCAGGCCCACGCGCACGGTGGGCGGGGTACGGCCGCTGCGCGCGGCCCACTCGCCGGCGTTGAGCACCAGGTTGTGCAGGGCGTTTTCCAGCAGCAGCGCGTCGGCCGGCACGGTGGGGCCGTCGCCCCCAGGCAGGGCCAGTTCCAGCCGCACGCCCTCGGGCAGCGGCACGGCCTGCGCCACGCGCGCAGCCCACGGGGCCAGCGCCAGCGGCAGGCGCACGGTTTCCTGGCGCCGGGCCAGGGCGTTGACGCGCTGGATCACGCGGCCGGCCTTGTCGGCCATGCGCTCCATGCGCTCGACCACCGGCACGATCTCTTCGAGCGTGATGCGCTGCTCGCGCACCCGGTTGAGCAGGCCGGTGGCGAAGCTGCTGAGCGCGCCCAGCGGCTGGTTGAGTTCGTGCGCCAGGGTGGACGCCACCTCGCCCATGGCCACCAGGCGGCCCGAGGCTTCGAGCTGCTCCTGCTGGCGCGCGGCCAGGCGTTCGATGCGGCGGCGCTCGGTCACGTCCAGTACCGACCCGACCCAGCCCACCACCTCGCCACTGGCCAGGCGCAGCGGCGCGCTGTGCGCCAGCACGTCCAGCCGCTGGCCGTCGCGGTGCTGCAGCTGAAGGGCCAGAGCCTCGGGGGCTTGCGCGGCGCGCTGCACCTGATCGAACTCGTCGCCCTGGTCGGCGGGCCAGTAGGGGAGTGGTCCTGTGTGTGCCATCAGCTCGGCCGGTGTCCAGCCCACCAGGCGGGCGAAGGCCGGGTTCACGTGCAGCAGGCGGCCCTGGGTGTCCCAGGCGCGCAGGCCCAGCGTCACCGAGCGTTCCATGGCGGTGCGCAGCGCCAGCTGGGTCTGCAGCCGGGCCTCGGCGCGCTGGCGGCGCGCGCTGTCGCGCCACAGGGCCAGCAGCGCCAGCAGCATGCCCAGCAGGCACAGCAGGGCCACGGCGAAGAAGGCGCGCGGGGCCTGTGGCGGTGTGCTGTCGGTCAGTGCGACCCGCAGGCGCAGCTGGGCGCCCGGCAGCTGGATGGGGGCGGTGAAGTGCAGGCCGTCGTCGGGTGCGGCCGTGCTGTTCTCGTCGGCCAGCGCGACGTTGTGGTCCTGCAGGAACCAGGCGGGCAGCACGTCGGCCAGCAGGCGCTGGACCGGAACCGCGGCCACGGCGTCGCCGGTGAAACGGCCCTGTTCAAAGTGCGGCACGGCCAGCCAGAGCCAGGCGTCGCCACCGTCGGCCGTGGCGAACGGGCCGGCGTAGGCCGGGCGCTGCAGGCCGCGCGTGGTGTCCAGCATGGTGGCCAGGGCGGCGGCGTGTCCGGGGTCCTGCGCCGCGGCCTGCAGTTCGGCCGGCCAGCCGCTGCGCCCACCCGGCGGCGCGGCCGGCACCCAGCCGTGGAAGGCGATGCGGCCGGGGCTCTGCCACCAGGGGCCGTGGCGCGCAGCCACCGCCTGGTCGTCGCCGCCGTTCTGGTGGGCCTGGGCCAGCGCGGCCAGGTCGGTCTCCAGCCGGCGGAAATGGAAACGCAGGGTCTGGTCCAGCCATTCGGCGTCGGCGGTGCGGCGGCGGTCGGCCTCGCGCGCTTCCTCGCTGCGCAGGAACAGCCACAGTGCCAGCGCCGACGCGGCCACCAGCAGCAGCAGCGCCACCAGCCAGCCCATGGCGCGGCGCGTCAGGGCCGCGGTCTGGCGCGTGTCCAGATCGAGCGCGTCGAGGTCGGGTGCGGGCCGGGCGGGGGTGTCGGAGGACATGGGCCCGCTAGCATAGCCAGCATGCCTGTCGAGCACCCGTCGCCGTCCACCCCGTCCCTGCCGCGCGTGCGCCGCCGGGCGCTGCTGGGCGCGGCCTGCGCCCTGGTGGGCGGCCCGGCGCTGGCGGGCGCGCCGCCGGTGCTGCTGCGCTTCTCGCACGTGGTGGCGCCCGACACGCCCAAGGGCCAGATGGCGCTGCGCTTCCAGGCCCTGGTGCACCAGCGCGGAGGCGGGCGCATCCGCGTCGAGCTCTACCCGGACTCGCAGCTCTGGGGCGACGACGACGAGATGGAGGCGCTGCGCCTGGGCGCGGTGGAGATGCTGGCGCCCTCGCTGTCGAAGTTCGGCATGGCCGGGGTGCCCGAGTTCGAGGTCTTCGACCTGCCCTACCTGTTCGCCGACCTGGCCCAGGTGCGCCGCGTGACGCAGGGGGCGGTGGGGCGCGGGCTGCTGGAACGGCTGGCGCGCCAGCAGATGCGGGGGCTGGGTTTTCTGGACAACGGCTTCAAGCAGATGAGCGCCCGGCGCGCGCTGCGCACCCCCGCCGACTACCGCGGCCTGCGCGTGCGGGTGCAGGCCTCCCGGGTGCTGGGCGAGCAGATGCGCGCCCTGGGGGCGCAGCCGGTGGTGCTGCCGTTTGGCGAAACCCAGCGGGCGCTGGCCAGCGGCGTGGTGGACGCGGCAGAGAATCCGCCGAGCAACTTCCTGACCCAGGGCCTGGCCGCGCTGCAGCCGCACCTGACGCTGACGCAGCACGGCTACCTGGGCTACGCGGTGGTCACGCACCCGCGCTTCTGGGAGAGCCTGTCGCGGGTCGACCGGGCGCTGGTGGACGACGCGCTGGCCGAGGCGCTGGCGCACGGCAACCGGCTGGCCGAGGCGCTGGACCGCCAGGCCCTGGCGACCCTGCGCCAGACCCCCGGCCTGCGGTTGCACGCGCTGGGCGCGGCCGAGCGCGAGGCACTGCGCCGCCACCTGCGGCCGGTGGTGGACGGCTTCGGGCGCAGCGTGGGGGCGGGGCTGCTGCGCGACGTCCAGCGGGCCATCGGCAGCGGCTGAACCGCCCGGTACGTAGTTCTACGACTGTTGAACGCCACAGTTGGCGCGCGGCGGGGGGCTGCGTATCGTCCCGCATCCCCCAAAACAGCCCCACGGAGACACGCCATGGCTGCAACCGCCGAGCGCAAGCCGCTCTACAAATCCCTCTATGTCCAGGTCCTGGCCGCCGTCACCATCGGCGTGCTGCTGGGCCACTTCCACCCCGAACTGGGGGAGCAGATGAAGCCGCTGGGCGACGCCTTCATCAAGCTGATCAAGATGATCATCGCGCCCATCATCTTCTGCACCGTGGTGGTGGGCATCGCCGGCATGGAGGACATGAAGAAGGTCGGCAAGACCGGCGGCCTGGCCCTGCTGTACTTTGAAATCGTGTCCACGCTGGCGCTGGTCATCGGTCTGCTGGTGGTCAACTTCGTGCAGCCCGGCAACGGCATGCACGTGGACGCGTCCGCGCTGGACACCAAGGCGATCGCCGCCTACACCGAGCCCGGCAAGATGAAGGGCACGGTCGACTTCCTGATGGGCGTGATCCCGACCTCGGTGGTGGACGCCTTCGCCAAGGGCGACATCCTGCAGGTGCTGCTGTTCTCGGTGCTGTTCGGCTTTGCGCTGCACAAGTTCGGCGGCCGCGGCACGATGGTGTTCGACTTCATCGAGAAGTTCTCGCACGTGCTGTTCGACATCGTCGGCATCATCATGAAGGTGGCCCCCGTCGGTGCCTTCGGCGCCATGGCCTTCACCATCGGCAAGTACGGCATCGACTCGCTGTTCTCGCTGGGCAAGCTCATGGGCACCTTCTACCTGACCTGCCTGATCTTCGTGTTCGGCGTGCTGGGCCTGATCGCGCGCCTGCACGGTTTCTCCATCGTCCGGTTCATCAAGTACATCAAGGAAGAGCTGCTGATCGTGCTGGGCACATCGTCGAGCGAATCGGTGCTGCCGCGCATGATGGAGAAGATGGAGAACCTGGGCGCCCGCAAGTCGGTGGTCGGCCTGGTGATCCCCACCGGCTACTCGTTCAACCTCGATGGCACCTCCATCTACCTGACCATGGCCGCGGTGTTCATCGCCCAGGCCACCGACACGCCCATGACCCTGGTGCAGCAGCTGACCCTGCTGGCCGTGCTGCTGCTCACCTCCAAGGGCGCAGCCGGCATCACGGGCAGCGGCTTCATCGTGCTGGCGGCCACGCTCTCGGCCGTGGGCGGCGTGCCGGTGGCCGGTCTGGCGCTGATCCTGGGCATCGACCGCTTCATGAGCGAAGCCCGCGCCCTGACCAACCTGGTGGGCAACGGCGTGGCGACCCTGGTGGTGGCCAAGTGGACCGGCGACCTGGACATGCAGCGCCTGAACGAAGGCCTGGCCCACCCCACGACCCAGGAAGCCGACGAGCCCGAGGCCATCCTCGACCAGCAGGTGGCGCACATGGCGGTGGCCGCCGACGCGCCACGCTGAGCGGGGGCATGCCGGTCGACCACCCGGCCCCATGAGCTTTGCGTCACACTAGCGCGGCAGTCGACGACTGTTCCGTTCCAATCTGACGAGGAGGCGTGCCATGCACATGGCGATGGTGGTGGTCGTTGTGGCATCTCTTGCGGGCAGGACTCATGGCAGCTGAAGCAAGTTCGGGCAGCCTGATCCAGGTGGTGAGCCTGCTGGGTGCGGCGGTGGTGGCCGTGCCCTTGTTCAAGCGACTGGGCCTGGGCTCGGTGCTGGGTTACCTGGCCGCGGGTCTGGCCATCGGTCCGTTCGGGGCCGGTTTGTTCACAGATCCGCAAAGCATCCTGCACACCGCCGAGCTCGGCGTGGTGATGTTCCTGTTCGTGATCGGGCTGGAAATGCGGCCCTCGCACCTGTGGAACCTGCGCCGCGCGATCTTCGGACTGGGCAGCCTGCAGGTGGTGGTGTGCGGTGCGCTGCTCACGCTGGTGGGGGTGGCGTCCGGCTTTTCGTGGCCGGTGTCCTTCATCAGCGCCATGGGCTTTGTGCTGACCTCCACCGCCATCGTGATGCAGCTGCTGGGCGAACGCGGCGATCTGGCGGCACCGCGCGGTCAGAAGATCGTGGCCATCCTGCTGTTCGAAGACCTGCTGATCGTGCCGCTGCTGGCGCTGGTGGCCTTCATGGCACCCCCTGTCGCCGGTGAGTTGGCGGCCTCGGCGGGCGCGCGCTGGACGGCGGTGGGCATGGCCCTGGCCGCCATCGGCGTGCTGGTGGCGGCCGGCCTGTGGCTGCTCAATCCGCTGTTCCGCGTGCTCGCCAACGCCAAGGCGCGCGAGGTCATGACCGCCGCCGCGCTGCTGGTGGTGTTGGGCTCGGCGCTGCTGATGCAACTGGGTGGTCTGTCGATGGCCATGGGCGCATTCCTGGCCGGTGTGCTGCTGTCGGAATCGACCTTCCGCCACCAGCTGGAGGCCGACATCGAGCCTTTCCGTGGCCTGCTGCTGGGGCTGTTTTTCCTGGGCGTGGGCATGTCGCTCGACCTGGCGGTGGTGGCTCAGAACTGGCCGCTCATCGTCTCGGGCGTGCTGGCGCTGATGGTGGTCAAGGCGCTGTGCATCTACGGCGTGGCGCGTCTGGCCAGAAGCTCGCACAGCGACGCGCTGGACCGTGCCGTGCTGATGGCCCAGGGAGGCGAATTCGCCTTCGTGCTGTTCGCAGCGGCGCTGGCCGCCAAGGTGATCGATCCGGTGGTCAATGCCAACATGACCGCCATCGTGGTGCTGTCCATGGCGCTCACGCCGCTGACGGTGCTGCTGCACAAGCGTTTCGCCCGCCAGGCCGTGGTGTCGATGGACGGCGTGGAAGCGGTGGGCGAGCGCACCGCCAGCGTGCTCATCGTCGGTTTCGGCCGTGTCGGCCAGATCGCCAGCCAGGGCGTGCTGGCGCGCGGGGCCTCGCTGACCATCATCGACAACGACACCCAGGTGATCCGCGACGCCGAATCCTACGGCTTCAAGGTCTATTACGGCGACGGCAGCCGCCCCGACGTGCTGCATGCGGCCGGTGCGCACTCTGCCAGCGCGGTGCTGGTGTGCATCGACGACCGCGCCGCGGCCACGCACATCGCCGAGATTGCCAGGGGCGCCTGCCCGCAGGCGCGCGTGCTGGTGCGGGCCTTCGACCGCGAACATGCGATCGAGCTGTCCAGGGCTGGTGCCGACTTTTTCGTGCGCGAGACGTTCGAGTCGGCCATGCTGCTGGGCCGAGAGGCGGTGATCGCCACCGGTGCGAGCGCGGAAGAGGCCGACGAGGTCATGGCCGAGGTGCGCCGCCGAGACGCCGGCCGCTTCGACCTGGAGCTGGCCGGCGGCTTGTTCGCCGGCCGGGCCCTGGTGTTGCGCAACATGGCGAACAAGGACGCCGCCCATGGCGGCGTCACTGGCTGAGCCGTCAGGCCGGGTTCAGAGCTTGAGGCCGGCGATGTAGCTGTCGTAGCGCCACTCGGAGAACTTGCTCCACAGCACCTGGTCGCGCTGGAAGGCGCGCATGTCCTGGTGGATCTTCTTGAACTCGGGCGACTTGGCCTCGTGCTCGGCGAACACCTCCATCGACGCCTTGTAGCCGGCGTCCATGATGGACTTGTCGAAGGCGCGCAGCTTGGTGCCGGCGGCCACCAAGCGGCGCAGGGCGGCCGGGTTCTGGGCGTCGTACTTGGCGGTCATGTCGCGCGCGGCCACGGCGCCGGCGGCACGAACGATGGCCTTGTTCTCGGCCGACAGCGCGTCAAACGCCTTCTTGTTGATGAAGAACTCCAGCTCGGCGCCGCCTTCCCACCAGCCGGGGTAGTAGTAGTTCTTGGCGACCTTGTGGAAGCCGAGCTTTTCATCGTCGAACGGACCGACGAATTCGGTGGCGTCCAGCGTGCCCTTTTCCAGCGCCTGGTAGACCTCGCCCGCGGGCATGTTCTGAGCCACCACGCCCAGCTTGGTCATGGCCTCGCCGAACAGGCCGCCGCCCATGCGCATCTTCAGGCCCTTGAGGTCGGCCGCCGACTTGATCTCCTTGCGGTACCAGCCGCCCATCTGGGTGCCGGTGTTGCCCGCGCTCATGGAGGTGATGTTGTACTCGGCGTAGAACTCGTCCATCAGCTTGCGGCCGTTGCCGTGTTCCATCCAGGCGTCCATGTGGCGGGCGGTCAGGCCGAAGGGCACCGCGCAGCCGAAGGCGAAGATCGAGTTCTTGCCGGTGAAGTAGTAGGACGCAGTCTGCGCCATCTCGATGGTGCTGTTCTGCAGCGCATCGACCACGCCGAACGGCGGCACCAGCTCGCCCGCGGCGTGCACCGACACCTCGAACTTGCCACCCGAGAGGGCCTTGACGGTTTCCGAGAACTTCTCGGCCGAACCGAAGATGGTGGGCAGCGACTTGGGGAAGCTCGACGCCAGGCGCCAGCGCACGGCGGCCTGGGCGTGCACGGCAGGTGCCGCACCAGCGGCGAGCACGCCCGCGATGCCGGCGTTTTTGATCAGGGAACGACGATCCATGGTTTTCTCCGGGATGAAAAAATGCCGGTGCCCCGGGGCGTCTGGCGCCCCGGTTGCCCGGCGGTTGGCAAACCCATGAACCTTACCAGAGAGATGGGTTAACCCTTATCACCTAACGGACGCCGGCAGGGGCCGGACAGCGAGGGGTTTGGCAGGGCCGGCACCGGGTGTCGTCGTGCGGCGGCCCGTCCCTCGGCCCAGGCACTGCGCCAGGCCGGCAGGGTCTGCAATGGGTCGTCGCCCAGGCCCCGCACCACGCAGCCGCCGGCCGCGCCTGCGGCGGCCACCGCCCGCAGCTGCGGCGGATCGAGGACGCCGCCGATGCCCACCACCGGCGCCGGCGCCATGTGGGCCCACCAGGCCAGGTTGTCCAGGCCCTGGGGCCGCCAGGGCATGTCCTTGGTGGTGGTGGGCCAGACCGGGCCGCAGGCGATCAGGTCGGGCTGCAGCGCGGCGGCGCGGCACAGCTCCCAGAGACTGTGCGAGCTCAGGCCCAGCTGCACGCCCGCCTCGCGCGCCGCCTGCAGCGCCGCGTGCTCGTCGGGGCCGAGTGCCAGCAGGTCTTCCTGCCCCAGGTGCAGGGCGCGGGCACCGGCGTGCAGTGCGGTCTGCCAGTGGTCGTTGACCACGAGCGTGACGCCGGCCGCGTCGGCCGCGTGCTGGGCGCGGGCGATGGCGGCGTGCAGCTTCGTGGCCCAAGCGCCGTCGTCCAGGCCCGACGGGCGTTTCATGCGCAACTGGATCGTGTCCACCGTGGGCGTGGCGCGCAGCACCGCCTCCACGCGTTCGGCGCTGTCGACGATGGCGTAGACACCGGGGTCGCGGCTGCGCGCCTTCGAGGGCCAGGCGGTCGGTGCCTGTGCGCCGACCGACAGGCGCGGCAGCAGCGAGGGGGCGGTGGCGAAGCCCTCCCGGGCCACCACCGGTCCGGCGCCGCGCCCCACGGCGCGTGCGTGGCGCAGCGCGTGCGTGGTCGCCATCTTGGCCAGCACCGCGGCGTCGGCCGCCACAAAGCCGAGCGCCAGGGCGGCGGCCAGTGAGGTGGCGAACGTGCAGCCGGTGCCGTGGTGGTGCGGCGTGTCCACCCGCGGCAGCGTCAGCCAGCCGCGGGCGTGCGGCGTGTCGATCCAGTCGTGCGACAGCCCGGGCGTGGCGGCGTCGCCGCCGGTGACCACCACCGCCTGCACGCCCTGCCCACGCAGTGCCGAGGCCATGGCCGGCACACCGCTGTCGCCGTCCGGGCCGAGCAGCAGCACTGCCTCGTGCTGGTTGGGGGTGATCGCGGTGGCGCGGGGCAGCAGCTCGTCGCGGTAGACCTGCATCAGCGCCTCGTCCACGAAACCGGCGCCGGTGCTCGCGCGCAGCACCGGGTCGATCACGAAGGCCAGCGGTGCGCGCGTGCGCAGCCGGTCCACCCAGCGCGCGACCACCCGCGCGTTGGCGGCGCTGCCCAGCAGGCCGGTCTTGATGACGGCGGGCGGCATGTCCTCGGCCAGCGCGGCCAGCTGGGCGTCCAGCAGATCGGGCGGCACCGCGTCGATGCGGGTCACCGCGGTGGTGCTCTGCGCCGTGACGGCGGCGACCACCGGGCACAGGTGCACGCCGAAGGCATCGGCCGCGCGCTGGTCGGCCGACAGGCCGGCGCCGCCACCGCTGTCGGCGCCGGCGATGCTCCAGAGGATGGGGGGCGTGTTCATGCGATGAGGAAGGGATGTCCGGTGACGGGGGTCGAGGCCACGGCCATGTCCTGCGGCGCCATCACGCCTGCTTCGTAGGCGGTGCGTCCCGCCTCGATGGCCAGGCCGAAGGCGCGCGCCATGCGCACCGGGTCCACCGCCTGGCTCACCGCCGAGTTCAGCAGCACGGCGTCAAAGCCCAGTTGCATGGCCTGCGCGGCATGCGAGGGGGCGCCGATGCCAGCGTCCACCACCAGCGGCACGCCGGGAAGGCGCGCGCGCAGGGTGCGCAGCGCGAACGGGTTGATCAGGCCCTGGCCCGAGCCGATGGGGGCGCCCCAGGGCATCAGCACTTCGCAGCCGGCGTCCAGCAGGCGCTGGCAGGTCACCAGGTCGTCGGTGCAGTAGGGGAAGACCGCGAAGCCGTCCCTGATGAGCTGCGCCGCGGCCTCCACCGTGCCCCAGGGGTCGGGCTGCAGGGTGTGTTCGTCGCCCACCACTTCGAGCTTGATCCAGGTGGTGCCGTACAGCTCGCGCGCCATGTGGGCCAGGGTGATGGCCTCGCGCGCCGTGCGGCAGCCGGCGGTGTTGGGCAGCAGGCGCACGCCGCTGTTCACGATGCCGGCGACGAAGCCGTTGTCGCCGGCCGCGGCCAGGGTGCGCCGCAGGCCCACGGTGACGACCTGCGTGCCGCTGGCCGCGATGGCTTCGCGCAGCACCTGGGGCGAGGGGTAGCCCGCGCTGCCCAGCAGGAAGCGGCTGGCGAGTGCGGTGCCGTAGACGGTGAGGGTGCTCATGTTCAGGCTCCTGGCAAGGACGCTGCGGGCATGGGTGCGGGCTTGGATGCCGATGCGGGGGCGAGCCGGTCCAGCGCCTGGACCAGCCGGTGGATGTGCTCGTCGGTGTGGGCGGCCGAGAGCGCGATGCGCAGCCGCGCCGTGCCCTCGGGCACGGTGGGCGGGCGGATGGCCGGCACCCAGATACCTTGTTCGCGCAGGCCTTCCATCACGGCCAGCGCCTCGGCGTTGCCACCGATCAGCAGCGGCTGGATGGGCGTGACCGAGTGGCCGAGCTGCCAGCCGCTGCGCGCCAGCACCGGTTGCAGGCTCTCGCGCAGTTGCGCGATCAGGCTCCGCAGCTGCGCGCGGCGCCCGTCGCCCTGTTCGATGAGCCGCAGGCTGCTGCGCAGCGCGCAGGCCAGCAGGGCGGGGGCGGCGGTGGCGAAGATGTAGCTGCGCGTTTTCTGCAGCAGCCATTCCACCAGGTCGTCCGGTCCGGCCACGAAGGCGCCGGCCACGCCCGCGGCCTTGCCCAGCGTGGCCATGTAGAGCACGCGGCGCGAGGCGCTGTCGCCGGTCAGGCCCACGGCGGCCAGGCTGCCGCGCCCCTGCGGGCCGCAGACGCCGAAACCGTGCGCGTCGTCCAGCAGCAGCAGGGCGTCGTGTTGTTCGCACAGCGCCAGCAGCGCGGGGATGTCGGCCACATCACCGTCCATGCTGAACACCGCATCGCTGATCACCAGCTTGCGGCGGGCCGTGCTGGCGGTGAGCTGGCTCGCGAGGTCGGCCAGGTCGGTGTGGGCGAAGCGGTGGATGCGCGCCCGCGAGAGCCGCGCGCCGTCGATCAGGCAGGCGTGGTTGAGCGCGTCCGAGAAGATCGCATCGCCGTCGCCCACCAGGGCCGGCACGATGCCGATGTTGGTGGCGTAGCCGGCGTAGAAGTAGAGCGCGCGCGGCAGGCCCACGAAGGCCGCCAGCTCGCGCTCCAGCGCTTCGTTGGCGGTGCTGTGGCCGCTGACCAGGGGCGAAGCGCCAGCGCCGACACCGAAGGACCTTGCGCCTTCGCAGGCCGCGTCGGCCAGGTCGGGGTGGCCGGCGAGGGCCAGGTAGTCGTTGCTGCAGAAGGCCAGCATCTCGCGCCCGTCCACGCGCAGCACGGCGCCTCCCGCGCTGTCGCCCGCGGGTTCGACCGCGCGGCGGCGCCGGCGCAGGTGGGCGGCGTCCAGGGCCGCGATGCGGGCGGGGATCTCGTCGAGCCAGGAGCTGGCGGATGGTGTGTGTGTCATGGCAGTTCGATGGGCACCGTGCGGAAGTCCGGTGCGGCGCTGTGCGCGATGTCGGCCAGCAGCGGCGCACCCAGGCGCTGGCGCAGGAAGGCGATGTTGTCGTCCGCCGCTGCCATGCCCGGGTCGATGCGGTTGGCCACCCAGCCGGCCAGCGGCAGGCCGCGCGCGCGGATGGCCTCGGCGCTCAGCAGCGCGTGGTTCAGGCAGCCCAGGCGCAGGCCCACGACCAGCAGCACCGGCAGGCCCAGGGCCTGGGCCAGGTCGGCGCCGGTGTGCTCGGGCGAGAGCGGCACCAGGAAGCCGCCCGCGCCTTCCACCACCATGGCGTCGGCGTGCTGCGCCAGTTCGCGCTGGCAGGCCACCAGGTGGGGGATGTCTATGCGGGTGCCGGCGCGTTCGGCGGCGAGGTGGGGCGAGAGCGGGTCGGGCAGGCGCACCGGGTTGTCCAGCGCGGGCGGCACCCGCACGGTGGACGCGGCGCGCAGGGCGATGGCGTCCTCGCTGTCCCAGCCGTCCGGCGTCTGCACCAGGCCCGCGGCCACCGGCTTCATGCCCACCACGCGCGGGTGGCGGCGTGCCATCGCGTGCAGCAGCGCACAGCTCACGAAGGTCTTGCCCACGCCGGTGTCGGTGCCGGTCACGAAGAAGGCGGTCATCGGGGTTCCTCGCTGAGGGTGGCCTCCAGCGCGGCCAGCGCGCCGTGGGCCAGGTGCTGCATCGCTTCGTCGTCCAGCACATAGGGCGGCATGAAGTACAGCGTTTTGCCGATGGGTCGCAGCACCAGGCCGCGCGCCAGGGCGTGGCCCTGGTAGCGGCGCGCGAAGTCGGGCAGTGGCGTCTCGATGTCCCAGGCCCAGATCATTCCCTGGCGCCGGGCGTGCCGCACCCGCGGGTGCGCGGTCAGGGGTGCCAGCAGCGCGTCCAGCGCCTGTGCAGTGCGGCGGTTGCGGGCCAGCGCGTCTTCCTGTTTGAACAGGTCCAGCGTGGTCAGCGCGGCGCGGCAGGCCAGCGGGTTGCCGGTGTAGGAGTGCGAGTGCAGGAAGCCGCGCGCCACGTCGTCGTCGTAGAAGGCGCTGTACACCGCGTCGGTGGTCAGCACCGCCGACAGCGGCAGCGTGCCGCCGGTCAGGCCCTTGGACAGACACAGGAAGTCGGGCCGGATGCCGGCCTGCTCGTGCGCGAACAGGGTGCCGGTGCGGCCGAAGCCGGTGGCGATCTCGTCCACCACCAGGTGCACGCCGTAGCGGTCGCACAGCGCGCGCGCCTGGCGCAGGTAGGCCGCGTCGTGCATGGCCATGCCGGCGGCGCACTGCACCAGCGGCTCCACGATCAGCGCGGCCGTGGTCTCGTGGTGCTGCGCCAGCCAGTCGGCCAATGCATCTGCGGCGGCGGCGTCGGCCCCGATGCCGCGCCGGTCGGGGCTGGGCACGGTGGCGGCCAGCCGCACCAGCGGCGCGTAGGCCTCGCGGAACAGGGCGATGTCGGTCACGGCCAGCGCGCCCACGGTTTCGCCGTGGTAGCCGCCGGCCAGGCCGACGAAGCGGCTCTTGGCCGGGCGCCCACTGTTGCGCCAGAAGTGTGCGCTCATCTTGAGCGCGATCTCGGTGGCCGAGGCGCCATCGCTGGCGTAGAAGGCGTGGCCCAGGCCGGTCAGCGCCGACAGCCGCTCCGACAGCTCCACCACCGGCGCGTGGGTGAAGCCCGCGAGCATCACGTGGTCCAGCGTGGCCATCTGGTCGGCCAGCGCGGCGCGCATGGCTGGGTGGCTGTGGCCGAACAGGTTGACCCACCAGGAGCTGACCGCGTCCAGGTAGCGGCGGCCGTCGGTGCCGACCAGCCACGGCCCCTCGGCGCGCGCGATGGCCACGGGCGGCAGGGCCTCGTGGCGCTTCATCTGCGTGCAGGGGTGCCACACGCTGCGCAGGCTGCGCTGCGCCAGGTCGGCGGTGTTCACTTCGCCTGTTCCTGTGCCTGCACCGGCACGTGGTCGCGCGAGCCGTTCGCGCGGTTGTGCTCGTCGACAAACACCAGCTTGGGCTTGTGCGTGGCGACCTGGTCCTCGTGCACCTGCGCGAAGGCCGCGATGATGAGCAGGTCGCCCGCCGAGGCGCGGCGGGCGGCCGAACCGTTGACCGAAATCATGCCGCTGCCGCGCTCGCCCTTGATGGCGTAGGTGATGAAGCGTTCGCCGTTGTTGATGTTCCAGATGTGGATCTGTTCGTTCTCGGCGATGTTCGAAGCGTCCAGCAGGTCTTCGTCGATGGCGCAGGAGCCTTCGTAGTGCAGCTCGCACTGGGTCACCGCGACGCGGTGGATCTTGGACTTGAGCAGGGTGCGGAACATGGTGGGGTCTCCGGGTTCGGTGAAGGGGGTCAGCCGCCGACGATGGCCTGGAAGGTCAGCACGGTGTCGCCGGGTTGCAGGGGCGTGGTCGCGCGCAGCGCACGCGGCACGAAGGCGCCGTTGACGGCGGTCGCGATGGTATCGGGGTCGACTCCCTGCTCGTCCAGCAGCCGGGCCAGCGTCAGACCCTCGGGGCAGGGCAGGTCGGTGCCGTTGAAGTTCAGCATGGCACGGTGCACGCAAGGGCTTCATCCAGCGCAGCCAACGCGTCCTGCACCAAAGCCGGTGCGAGCAGCCAGCCGTGGCGGTACAGGCCGTTGATGCGCAGCAGGCCGTCCTGGTGGTCGATGCGCGGCTCGTTGTCGGGCAGGGCGGGGCGCAGGTTGGTCTCCAGGTGCACGATGCGCGCCTCGGCCAGCTCGGGCAGCACGCTCTGGGCGGCGGCCATCAGCTCCACGGCGCTGCGCAGACTGACGGGAGAGCGGTCCTCGCTCTCGATCTCACTGGCGCCGATGACGATGTGATCGCCTGGCCGCGGCACGATGTAGACGCGGTGACGCGGGTGCAGCAGGCGCACCGGCCGCTGCAGCGGCACACCGGGCGCCTGCAGCCAGACCACCTCGCCGCGCACGCCGCGCACCGGCAGATCGGGGCGGGCGCCCGCGCCGCGCACGTCGATGGCGAGGTCGAAGTGTTCTGCGCTGCCGTCGTCCAGCGCGATGCGGCCCGCACCCACCGACGCCACGGTGTGCCGCCAGCGCCAGCGCACGCCGCGTGCGGCGGCGCACAGCGCGGGCAGCACCTGCAGCGGCAGGATCTGGCCCTCGCCCGGCAGCAGCCAGGCGTGCAGGCGCGGGTCGATGGCGGGCTCCAGCGCCGTCAGGGTGTCGCGGTCCAGCCGCTGCGGCGTCTGCGCCACACCAGCCAGATCGGGCGCCTGGGCCAGCCGCGCCAGCACGCGCTGGGCCGCGCCCAGGTCGCTGCCGTGCGCCACCAGCAGGCTGCCCAGGGTGCGCAGCTGCAGCGCCGGTTCCTCACCGGAGCCAGGGCTGGTCGCGCAGCCGGTGCAGCTGCCGCAGGCGGCGGGCAGGGCGCCGGTGTGTGCAGTGCCCGCTTGCGCCAGGGCATCGGTGATCTCGCGCCACAGCGCCATGGAGCGCCAGCCCAGCGCGGCGATGGCGGGGCCGCTGTTGTCCAGCTCGGCCAGCGGGCTGAGCATGCCGGCCGCCGTGAAGGCTGCCGGCCCCTGGCCGTCGCTGCGGGCTGCCGGCCCGTCGGCCGGGTCGAACACCGTCACCTCGTGATCGGGCGACAGCTGCCAGGCGAGCAGCCGGCCCAGCAGGCCGGCACCCGCGATACCGATGCGCGCCATGGCTCAGGCCTTGTTTTTCAATGAGTCGACGGGCACGTAGAACTCGCCACCCACCGCCTTGAACTCTTCGCTCTTGCGCGCCATGCCATCGGCCAGGGCCTGTTCCTCGCTCAGGCCTTTTGCGGCGGCGTAGTCGCGCACGTCCTGCGTGATCTTCATGCTGCAGAACTTGGGTCCGCACATCGAGCAGAAGTGCGCCTCCTTGGACGAGTCCTTGGGCAGCGTCTCGTCGTGGTAGGCCTCGGCGGTCTGCGGGTCCAGGCCGAGCGCGAACTGGTCGCGCCAGCGGAACTCGAAACGCGCCTTGCTCATCGCGTCGTCGCGCGCGCGCTGACCCGGGTGGCCCTTGGCCACGTCGGCCGCGTGCGCCGCGATCTTGTAGGCAATGATCCCCTGCTTCACGTCGTCGCGGTCCGGCAGGCCCAGGTGCTCCTTGGGCGTCACGTAGCAGAGCATGGCCGTGCCCATCCAGCCGATCATGGCGGCGCCGATGGCCGAGGCGATGTGGTCGTAGCCCGGCGCGATGTCGATGGTCAGCGGGCCCAGGGTGTAGAACGGCGCCTCGTGGCAGTGCTTGAGCTGCTCGTCCATGTTGGCCTGGATCATGTGCATGGGCACGTGGCCGGGGCCTTCGATCATGGTCTGCACGTCGTGCTTCCAGGCGATCTGCGTGAGCTCGCCCAGCGTGCGCAACTCGGCGAACTGCGCCTCGTCGTTGGCGTCCGCGCCCGAGCCGGGGCGCAGGCCGTCGCCCAGCGAGAAGGTCACGTCATACGCCTTCATGATTTCGCAGATCTCGTCGAAGTGCGTGTACAGGAAGTTTTCCTTGTGGTGCGTGATGCACCACTTGGCCAGGATGGAGCCGCCGCGCGAGACGATGCCGGTGCGGCGCTTCGTCGTGAGGTGGATGAAGGGCAGGCGCACGCCGGCGTGGATGGTGAAGTAGTCGATGCCCTGTTCGGCCTGCTCGATCAGCGTGTCGCGGAAGACTTCCCAGCTAAGGTCTTCGGCCACGCCGCCCACCTTCTCCAGCGCCTGGTAGATCGGCACCGTGCCGATGGGCACCGGCGAGTTGCGCACGATCCAGTCGCGCGTGGTGTGGATGTTTTTGCCGGTGGACAGGTCCATCACCGTGTCGCCACCCCAGCGGATCGACCACACGAGTTTTTCGACTTCTTCCTCGATGGACGAGGTGACGGCCGAGTTGCCGATGTTGGCGTTGATCTTCACCAGGAAGTTGCGGCCGATGATCATCGGCTCCAACTCGGGGTGGTTGATGTTGGCCGGGATCACCGCGCGGCCACGGGCCACCTCGTCGCGCACGAACTCGGGCGTGATCACGTCGGGGATGCGCGCGCCCATGCCGTTGCCGCGCAGGCGCGCCTCGCGCTCGGCGTCGCCGAGGTATTCCTTCATCCACTCGCGCTTGCCGTTCTCGCGGATGGCGATGTACTCCATCTCGGGCGTGACGATGCCTTTTCGCGCGTAGTGCATCTGCGTCACGTTGGCGCCGGCCTTGGCACGCAGCGGCTGGCGCTGCAGGCCAGCGGCCTCGGCACGCAGGGCTTCGATGCGCGCGTCCGCCACCTCGCCGTGTTTGCCGCCGTCGTCCAGTGCCACGCGGGCGCGGCCCTCATAGGCCTCGGTGTCGCCACGGGCGGCCACCCACTCGCTGCGCACCGGCGCCAGGCCGCGGCGGATGTTGATGTCGGCGGCCGGGTCGGTGTAGGGGCCGGAGGTGTCGTAGACCGTGACGGTCTCGCCGTTGGTCAGCGCGATCTCGCGCATGGGCACCTGCACGCCGGGCGCGGCGCCGGGCACGTAGACCTTCTTCGACTGGGGGAACGGCTCGCGCGTGAGCTTGAGCAGCTGCTGGAGCTTGTCGGGGGCGTTCATCGGGCGGTCTCCTGATTGAAAAAGCTGTTGCGAAAACGAACAGCTCCGGAGGACCGCCTGGAGGGACCATGGGTGTGGACGGATGCACCCCGTCCACGGGTCCTTCAAGGCAACGCTCTTCTTTCGCCGGTACTAGCCGGATCAAGTTCACGGGTTCGGTGTGTCACACCATCTCAGCGCCGGGCCTTGGCAGGCCCGTGCACCCCGGAGCAGGCGCGCAGTGTAGCGTGCTTCCTCGCGGGGCGCCAAATGCCCCTGCATCGGTCAGCGCTGTGCCCGCCGCCCGCGCCGGACCCGCTTGATGGCGTCGAACCAGAACACGCTCAGCAGGCCGAGCCCACCGGCCGCGGCGAGTTCGTGCCAGGGCAGCGGCGCGAAGCGCAGCACCGCCACGGCCCAGGGCACATACAGGGCGGCCAGCAGCAGCGCCAGGGCCAGTCCCACCACGACCCAGAGCGCACGGTTGGGCGTGCGCAGCGTGACCCAGAACGGCTCGGTGGCCGAGCGGTTGGACAGGATCAGCGCCAGGTTGCCGATCACCAGGGTGGCGAAGGCGAAGGCGCGCGCCTCTGCCTCGGGCAGGCGCGGCGCGGCCCAGGCGAAGGCCCCCAGCACCGCCGCCAGAACGCCCAGGCCCTGCAGCAGCGCCAGCCACAGGGTCACGCCGCCGAACAGCGGCGCGCCGGCATCGCGCGGCGGGCGCTGCATCAGGTCGCTCTCGGCCGGTTCGTTTTCAAACGCGACCGAGCAGGCCGGGTCGATGATGAGTTCGAGCAGCGCGATGTGCATGGGGAACAGCAGCGCCGGCCAGCCGAACAGCACGGGCAGCAGTGCCATGCCGGCGATCGGCACGTGCACCGCGAGGATGTAGGACATGGCCTTGCGCAGGTTGTCGAAGATCCGACGCCCCAGCCGCACCGCGCGCACGATGGCCGCGAAGTCGTCGTCCACCAGCACCAGCGAGGCCGCCTCGCGCGCCACGTCGGTGCCGCGCAGGCCCATGGCCACGCCCACGTGGGCGGCGCGCAGGGCGGGCGCGTCGTTCACACCGTCGCCCGTCATGGCCACGATGTCGCCGCGCGCCTTGAGCGCCTGCACGATGCGCAGCTTCTGTTCCGGCGCGATGCGCGCGCACACGCTCACGTGCGCCATGCGTTCGCGCAGCGCCTCGTCGCCGAGCGTCGCCATCTCGTCGCCCGAGAGCACGTCGGCCGCGGTGAGCGACGCGGCCAGGCCCGCCTGCTGCGCGATGGTCAGCGCGGTGGCGGGGTAGTCGCCGGTGATCATGACCACGCGGATGCCCGCCGCGCGGCACTCGGCTATGGCCGCAGGCACCTGCGGGCGCACCGGGTCGGCCAGACCCAGCAGGCCGACGAACGTGAAGTCGAAGTCGTGTTCGTTCGCGGGCCAGTCCTCGCCCTCGAACCGGCCGCTGGCCACCGCCAGCACGCGCAGGCCCTGAGCGGCCAGGCCGTCCACCACCGCGGCGATGTGCGCCCGCTTCGCCGCGTCGAGGTGGCACAGGTCCATCACCGCTTCGGGGGCGCCCTTGGCGGCCACCGTCTGCGCGCCGCCGTCCGACGCCATCCACACATGCGACATGGCGCGCAGCGCCGGGCTCAGCGCATAGGTCTGCACCAGCCGCCAGTCGTGGTGCAGGTGTTCGGTGTCGGCGAGGAAGCGCGCGCCCAGCTGGTGGAAGGCCTTCTCCATCGGATCGAACGGCTCCACCACGCTCGCCAGGATCGAGTACTCCACCAGCGTGTGGAAGGCTTCTGGCAGGGGTGCGCTGCCCAGCGTGTCCAGCGCCAGCCGGTCCGGCAGCGCGGCACCGCCCGCGGCCAGGTGGGTGACCGTCATGCGGTTGGCGGTCAGCGTGCCGGTCTTGTCGCTGCACAGCACCGTGGTGGCGCCCAGGGTTTCGATGGCGTTGATGCGCCGCGTGAGCACGCCTTCCCGCGACAGGCGGCGCGCGCCCAGGGCCGGGAACACGGTCATCACCACCGGGTATTCCTCGGGCAGCATCGCCATGGCCAGCGCGATGCCGGCCAGCGCGGCCTGCAGCCAGTCGCCGCGCAGCATGCCGTGCACCAGCACCAGGGTCAGGCTCAGCAGCAGAGCCAGCAGGGCCAGCTTGCGCACCAGCGCCGTGGTCTGCCGCTGCAGCGGGGAGCGTTCGTTGTCCACCGTGCCCAGCGCCAGGCCGATGCGTCCGATCTCGCTGCGCGCACCTGTGGCCGTGACCTGGGCCAGCGCCTGCCCGCGCACGATCAGCGTGCCGGCGTAGACCGTGGGCAGGTCGTCGCCGCCGGGGCGGTGGCCCTGGTTGCCACTGTCGTCCGCAGGCGCAGCGCTTTCGTGGGGCAGGGCGGCCCGTTTGGCCACCGGCACCGGCTCGCCCGTCAGCAGCGACTCGTCGGCCTGCACGCCATCGGCCGACAGCAGCAAGGCGTCGGCCGGCACGCGGTCGCCTTCGCTCAGCTGCAGCAGGTCACCGCGCACCACCTCGCTCCCGGCGATGCGCTGCGTCACGCCGTCGCGCACCACCAGCGCCCGCGGGCTGGTCAGGTCGCGCAGGGCCTCGATGGCGCGTTCGGTCTTGCCCTCCTGGTACAGCGTCAGGCCCAGGGTGACGAGCACGAAGCCGAACAGGGTGAGCCCTTCCTGCAGGTCGCCAAAGACCAGGTAGAGCGTGCCCGCCGCCAGCAGCAGCAGGAACATGGGCTCCTTCGCCGTGTCCCGCGCAATCGACAGCAGGCTGCGGCGCTGGCCGCCGGGCAGGGCATTGGGGCCGTCTTCGGCCAGACGCTGTGCGGCCGTGGCCGAGGAGAGGCCCTGGCTGGCACCGGCCAGGTTGTCCGGATCGGCGGGGTGGGTGGTCGGTGAGGGCATGCCCGAGCGTAGCGCAGCGGGTCGGGGGTGCCCATTCACCGCCAGCGCCTGCCTGCGAGGAGCGTCCCCACCGCGACTGAACCGACAATCTGAGGCTTTGCCTGAACGCGCAACCAACCCGAACGCCATGCCCACGCTTGCTCAAGTCCTGCCTTTCCTGCTCACCGCCGTGCTGCTCACCGCCACACCGGGGCCGGACAACCTGATGGTGCTGGGCGTCGGCGCTTCCAAGGGGCGGCGTCTGGGCATGGCCTTCGGCCTGGGCTGTGCCACCGGCTGCCTGAGCCACACGGTGCTGGCCGCGCTGGGGGTGTCGGCGGTGCTGGCCGCTTCGCCAGTGGCCTTCACCGCGCTGCGCTGGGCCGGCGGGGCCTACCTCATCTGGCTGGGCATCAACGCCCTGCGCAGCAGGGGCGGGCTGGGCCTGCCGGCCGAGAACGGCGCGCCCGCCGCCGCCGACTCCGCGGCGCGGCAGTTCTTCAAGGGCATGCTGGCCAACGCCATCAACCCCAAGGTGGTGCTGTTCTTTCTGTCCTTCCTGCCGCAGTTCGTGGTGCCGGCCAATGGCAACGTGCCGCTGCAGATGGCCGTGCTGGGCGTGGTGTTCACGCTGCAGGCGGCGGTGCTGTTCGGCGCACTGGGCTGGTTCGCCGGCGGCATCGGCCAGTGGCTGCAGCGCCGCCCGCGCGCAGGCCTGTGGCTGGACCGCGTGAGCGGCGTGGTGTTCGTGGGCCTGGGCCTGCGGATGGCGCTGTCGCGCTGAGGCGCTGAACGGCCTCAGGCGGGCCGGGCCATTGGCGGTTTGAACGTCTTGCGCGCCGCGGCCACCTTGGCCCGTGCATGGCAGCCCAGTTCGTGGTCGTTGACCAGGCCCATGGCCTGCATGAAAGCGTAGGCGGTGGTGGGGCCGACGAAGACCCAGCCGCGTTTCTTGAGGTCTTTGGCCATGGCGACCGAGGCCGCGTGGGTGGACGCGGTCTGTGGTGCCGCGAGCGTGGCCGGGTCGGGCTCGAAGCGCCAGAAGTAGGCGCCGAGCGAACCGAACTCCTTCACCAGCGCCTGCGCGCCGGCCGCGTTGCGGATGACGGCTTCGATCTTGCCGCGGTGGCGCACGATGCCTTCGTCCTGCAGCAGGCGTTCGACATCCGCCGGACCGAAGGCGGCGACCCGATCGAAGTCGAAGCCGAGGAAGGCGCGGCGGAAGTGTTCGCGCTTGCTGAGGATGGTGCGCCACGACAGGCCCGACTGGAAGGCTTCGAGGCAGACCTTCTCGAACAGCCGCCGGTCGTCCGCCACGGGAAAGCCCCATTCGGCGTCGTGGTAGGCCGGGAACTCGGGGGCGCCGTTGCACCAGCGGCAGCGCGGCAGCTCGTCGGTGGCGTCGGTCTGCGGGGGGACGGTCATGGGTGGGCCCTGGCGGCGGCACCCGACGGGGCGCCAGCGACCGCCAGTGTCTCACCGCGCACCGCCTGCGCCATCAGCGGCCACACGCTCTGGTGCGACTGGCGGAACCAGTCGAGGTGGCCGATGTGGCGCAGGCCGTGGTCGCGCGGCCGCAGGCAGTGGGCCTGGCGCGGCGCAGCGGGCAGGGTGCGCAGCAGGTCGGCCACGGTGGCGGGGTTGGCGATGTCGTCGTCCTCGGCGTGCAGCACGGTCACGGGCGTGCGCACCTGGGCGTGGAAGTCCTGCTCGGGCCGATGGCGCACGGCGTTGGTGGCGTAGCCGCCGCGGGCGCACCAGCGCGACCACTGCAGCGCCACGCCGGCCGGCAGGTTCTCGCCCAGACCCAGCACGGCGGTGGTGCCGTAGCCGGTGAGGCGGGTGCTCAGCGGCAGCACCAGCCGCATTCCGAAGTTGGCCTTCAGGCGGAAGCCGGGCCGCATGGCCTTGAACCAGCCGGTGGAGGCCGAGATGCCGACCAGCCGCGCGACGCGGTGGTGGTTGGGCAGCAGGCCGATCATCTGCCCGCCCGCGCTGTGGCCGACGATCACGGCCTGCGCGGCGCCGGTGCGCGCCAGCAGCCAGTCCAGCGCCGCCACCTGGTCCTGTTGGCCCCAGTCGGCCAGGGTGGCGCGGCAGTCTTTCAGGCGCCCGTGCAGCGACAGGCCGATGCCCCGGTAGTCGAACACCAGCACGTCGTGGCCCTGCGTGGCCAGCCAGCGTGCGAAGCGCAGGTAGAAGTGCTGCCGCACGCCGGTGGCGGGCGAGATGAGCACCGGCAGGCCGTCCGGCGCACCGCCGCTGCGGGCGATGAAGTGGCCGTGCAGGCGCTGGCCGTCGGCGCAGGTGATGGGCACGGCCTCGTCGGTGGTCGGGTGTGGGGTGTTCATGGCGCGTCGGGCTCCTGGGCGGTCTGTTGCACGTGTTGCAGCCAGCGGGCCACGGTGGCCAGCTCGTCGGGGCTGAAGCCGGTGGTCAGCCGGCGGTTGATGCGCTGGATGGCCGAGCGCAGCAGCGGCAGCTGATTCCGCCCGGCGGGCAGCAGCCACACGCGCTGGGTGCGCGCGTCCTCAGGGCAGGTGGCGCGCTGCACCCAGCCCAGCGCCTCGGTGCGCTGCACCAGGCCGGTGGTGGCCGAAGGCGCGAGGTCCAGCGCCTGCGCGATCTCGCCCATGGTGCGGCCGTCGCTGTCCTGCAGCACGAACAGCAGACCGCCCTGCGCGGGCGAGGGTGCGTCGGCGTTGTCATGCGCCAGCCGCAGCTGTTCGGCGGCCACGAGCTGCTGCAGGCGGCGCTGCGCGGTGTTGAGCAGGAAGATGAGGCGGGGCGGTCTGGTGGGTGGCATGCGGTGGGTTATTTGTTTCGCATGCGAAATATATCCACCAAGTGGCGCAGGCGCCAGCGCCGGCTGTCGCCACCGCGTCGGTCAGCCCTGCAGGCGGGGGGTGATGAGCGCCGCCAGCCAGTGCATGAACACCTGCACGCGCTGTGGCAGGTGGCGCCGGTGGGCGTAGACGATGGAGACTGGCAGGGGCGCGGCGCGCCACTTCGGCAGCACCTCCACCAGCCGCCCGGCCTGCAGGTGGGGGCGCATCCCGGCCTCCGGCACCTGGACGATGCCCAGGCCGGCCAGGGCGGCGGCTTCGTAGGCGGCGGTGGTGTTGACGGTGAGCGCGCCGTCCATGGCCAGGGTGTGCACCGTGCCGTCGGCGTCCACATGTTCAAAGCCGTCGGCCTTGTTGCCCAGTGTGGGCACGTAGTGCACCAGGCGGTGCCGGCCCAGGTCGGCCAGCTTGCGGGGCCTGCCGTGGGCCTGGAGGTAGGCGGGGCTGGCCAGGTTGACCATGCGGTAGGCGCCCAGCGGCCGGGCGATCAGGCTGGAGTCGGCCAGGTGGCCGACGCGCAGCACGCAGTCGAAGCCCTCGCGCACCAGGTCCACGCGGCGGTCCACCGACGAGAGCTCGATCTCCAGCGCCGGGTGCTCGGCCATGAAGCGCGGCAGCGCGGGAATGACCAGTTCGCGCGCCAGGGTCTGCGGCATGTCCACGCGCAGGCGCCCGCGCAGCGCGGCGGGCTCGGCCTGGAACAGGCCACGCAGCTCGTCGACGTCGGCCAGCAGGTCCAGCGCCCGTTCATAGACCACCTGACCGTCCTGCGTGAGCTGCACGCGCCGCGTGGTCCGGTGCAGCAGGCGCGTGCCCAGTTCGGCCTCGGCCTCGCGCACGGCGGCCGACACGCTGGTGCGTGGCAGGCCCAGCTGCTCGGCGGCGGCGCTGAAGCTGGCCAGTTCGGCCACGCGGGCAAAGATGCGCAGCGATTCGGTGAGGTGCATGGATCGGTTCGATTGGTTTGGATTTCTGCACAGTCTAGACAGATTGATCTGGTTTATTCAATCCATGTCGATCAATAGACTGCGGGCCCTGTACCACCCCAGCCTTGAAAGGACACCGACATGACCACCCGACCCATCGCCCTCGTCACCGGGGGCAGCCGCGGCCTCGGCCGCAACGCCGCCCTGCAGCTGGCCACCCGTGGTTTCGACCTGATCGTCACCTACCGCCAGGGCGCGGCCGACGCGCAGACCTTGGTTTCCGAGCTGCAGGTGCGCGGGGCGACCGCGGTGGCGCTGCCGCTGGACCTGGGCGACAGCAGCGGTTTCGCCGCCTTCGCCGACGCGTTGCGCGCCGCCCTGCGGACCCACTGGCAGCGCGAGACCTTCGACGCCCTGCTCAACAACGCCGGCAGCGGCGTGCACGCACCGTTCGCCGAAACAACCGAGGCGCAGTTCGACGAGATGCTGCGCGTGCACCTCAAGGGCAGCTTCTTCCTCACGCAGGCGCTGCTGCCGCTGATCGCCGACGGGGGCCGCATCCTCAACGTGTCCTCCGGGCTGGCGCGCTTCTCGCTGCCGGGCTATGCCGCCTACGCGGTCATGAAGGGCGGCGTCGAGGTGCTGACGCGCTACCTGGCGCTGGAGCTGGGGCCGCGCCGCATCACGGTCAACACGGTGGCACCGGGGGCGATCGAGACCGACTTCGGTGGCGGTGCGGTGCGCGACAACGCGCAGCTCAATGCCCTGATCGCCGGGCAGACCGCGCTGGGTCGCGTGGGCCGGCCGGACGACATCGGCCCGGTGATGGCGGCGCTGCTGTCGGACGGGCTGGGCTGGGTCAATGGCCAGCGCATCGAGGCCTCGGGCGGCATCCACCTCTGAAGCCCCGGCACCCCCGGTTCAGCGCGGGCCGGGGGGCGGCGCCAGCAGCGCCTGCTTCTCCTGCCAGACCTTTCGCACGAAGGGGTCGGCGATGGTGTAGACGCCGTGGCTGGGCCGGATGATGAGCTGGGCGCCGACCATCTTGTCGACGACCTTCTGCACCTGCGAGGCGTCCACCGCGCTGCCGATGCGCTCGCTGTAGAAGGTCAGCGACTCGGCACCGAACAGACCCGAGATGCCCTGTTCGCCACCCGCGGCGATGCGCTCGAACACCGCCTTGCCGAGTTCGCCCAGGTCGTCGAAGGCCTTGAGGTCGGCGTCGGCCGCGGCGCCGGCCAGGGTGGCGCAGATGATGTGCCAGGCGGTGTCGGGGTCGGTGCCGCCCACCTGCTGCAGCTGGCGCAGCGCCTTGAGCAGCTCCTCCGGCCGGTGGCCCAGGGTCTGGAAGCCTTCCCAGGCGGCGTCCAGGCTGGGCAGGGTCAGGCCGGGCGCCGACGCGAGGCGGTCCAGCTGCCACTGCACGAAGTCCTTGCCGAGCACCTGGTAGGACGCCGAGAGCGCGCCCGCGAAGGGCTGCGCGCGCCGGCTCGTCATCTCGGCCAGCAGCGACTTGTGCGAGCCGGTGCCGATGAACAGGAAGCGACCGGGCGTGCCGGGCTTGGCGTTGACGGCGTCGCGCGCAGCCTTGAGCGCGTGCAGCAGGGCCTGGCCCTCGTCGGTGCCCAGGGTCTGCTGCACCTCGTCGATGATCAGCACCACGTTGGTCTTTGTCTTCGCGACCAGGGCCTCGAAGGCCTGGGCCAGCGTGCTGCCGCCGGGCTCGCCGATGCGGTCCAGCTCGATGTCCAGGCTGAGCCCGGCCGCGCCCAGGCGCAGGCCCCGCAGCCGCTTGAGCAGGGCCGAGCCCGGCGTCTGCAGCTGCAGCAGGGTCTGGCGCACCGCCTCGTGCACCAGGGCCGAGGGGCTCTTGGCCGGGTCGGCCCAGAGGTCCACGTAGATCACCAGCGCGCCGCGGGACTCCAGCGCGGGAATCAGGTCCTGGCGCAGGAAGGTGGTCTTGCCCACCCGGCGGATGCCCGAGAGGAACACGCCCGAGCGGGTGCTCTCGTCCAGCGGGCCGGGGTTGAGCAGCTGCTCGGCCATCTGGCCGGCGTAGAGGTCGCGGTGGAAGAGGCTGTCGGTGCTCATTGCCGGATATTAGTGGATTCGGATAATTATCTGAACCAGATAAAACAGGATGAACCACTCAGAGCGGCATCGGCGCCGGTCCCGCGCCGAAGGGACCGAGCCAGGCCCGCAGGTAGGGCAGCAGCCGGTCCTTCATGGGCTTGTGCTGGTGCAGGGCGCAGAAGTGCAGCGCCAGGGTCTGCACCACCAGGGCCTGCAGCCCCTCGACCAGCAGCTCGACTGGCACGTCCCGGCGGAAATCGCCGGTCGCCAGCCAGGGGCCCCAGACCTGGCCCATGCGCTCGAAGGTGGTGGCGATGGGGCCGATCTCTTCCATCGCCGCGGCGCCCGAGCGGCGCAGGATCACGTCGAACACATAACGCTCCGACGCCATCAGCTCCAGCAGCGGCATCAGGCGCCGGGCCAGCTGTTCGGCGTTGCGGGGCGGGGCGGCGGCTGCCATGCGGTCGAGCTGCGCGTTGATGCGCTCGCCGATGAGCAGGTCCATCAGCTCGTCCTTGTCGTTGAAGTGGGCGAAGAAGGTGCCCTTGGCCACGCCGGCGCGCTGCACGACCTCGTCGATCCGCAAGGCCTCGAAGCCTTTTTCGGTCACCAGGGCCTGGGCAACCTCGGTGAGGCGGGCCCGCGTTTCAAGGGTTCTCTGCTGGACGGCTTTGCGCATGGCGGCACTGTGCCGCAGGTGTTGACCACAGTCAAATTTAAATTGACCACGGTCAATAGTTGTGCTTGAATTTGACCATGGTCATTTTCAAAGGAGATCACCCATGACCCGCATCCTGGTTCTCGACGGCCATCCGGCGCCGGCCTCCCTCTGCCGCTCGCTCGCGCAGCGCTACGCCGACGCGGCGCGCGAGGCCGGGCACGAGCTGCGGGTCGTCCACCTGCACGACCTGGACTTCGACGCCGACTTCGGTCTGGCGGGCTACGGGACCACCAAGCCGCTGGAGCCATCGCTGCAGAAGTTCCAGGACGACCTGGCGTGGTGCGGCCACTTCGTGCTGTTCACGCCGATGTGGTGGGGCGGCCTGCCGGCCCGGCTCAAGGGCCTGTTCGACCGCTCGCTGCTGCCGGGCCAGGCCTTCGACACGCGCAACCCGAGCTGGACCGGCATGCCCCGGCCGCTGCTGACGGGGCGCAGCGCGCGGGTGGTGGTGACGTCCGACACGCCGTCGCTGTTCCTGCGCCTGCTCTACCGCAACGCGCTGGTCTGGCAGCTGCGCGGGCAGATCCTGCACTTTGTCGGTTTGCGGCCCGCGCGCTTCACGCTGTTCGCGCCGGCCAGCCACCCCAGGCCGGGCCGGGTGCAGCGCTGGCTGGACGCAGTGGGGCGGCTGGGCGCGAGCGGAGGCTGAGGCTCTGCGGCTTCAGCCCGCTTCCTGCTGCAGCCGGTCGATCATGAAATCGGCGGCGTCCAGAATGTGCCGGCGCGCCAGACGTTCGGCGGTGTCGCCGTCACCGGCCGCCACCGCGGCCAGCAGGGCTTCGTGCTGGTCCCAGATGTCGCGCGGCTTGTCGTCGCGCATCAGCACCTCGCCCATCACGCGCTGGGTCTGGGTCCAGTGGGTCTGCATGGAGGGCGCCACGAGGGGGTTGCCCGAGAGCGAGTAGATGACGTCGTGGAAGGCCATGTCGGCCGCGATCATCTCGGTGTAAGACCCGCTGGCCACCGCCTGGCGGCCGGCCCGGATCAGTGCCGGGCCCCGCTCGGCCGCTGCCTTGGCATTGCGCTCGGCGGCGTTCCGGAAGGCCAGGCCTTCGATGACGGCGCGCACCTCGTACATGTGCCGCACGTGCTCCAGGTCCAGCGGCGCCACCTGCAGGCCGCGGCCGGGTGCGTCGATCAGCACACCCTCCTTGCGCAGCAGGGTCAGCGCCTGCTGCACCGGCTGGCGCGAAATGCCGAGCTGGTGCGCCAGCTGCTCCTGGATGACGCGCTCGCCATGGCGCAGCTGGCCCGAGGCAATGCTGGAGAGGATCGAACGGTGGACTTGTTCGACCAGGCTGGGCGCAGACTGCAGCGGCTTCATGGGCCCAATGGTAGTGGTCGCCGGACGCCTGGCTTTCAGGCCCCTGCGCGCCAGCGCCGTTCGGCCTCGTCCCAGGCGCCCAGCGCCTGCAGGTCGGGCACCCAGGCCAGACCGCTCTTGGCGTCCGACGACGCCGCTTCGGGCGTGACCACGACGTCCAGCAAGGCCGGGCGGCCGGCGCGCAACTCGGCCAGGGCGCGGGCGATCGCGCCGTCCAGGTCCTCGGCCTTCTCCACCCGTTCCCCGTGCATGTGGAAGGCGCGCGCCATGGCGGCGTGGTCGGCGAACTGCAGGTGGGTGCCGACCACCTTGCCGTGCGTCTCCTGCTGGTCGCGCACCTCGATGGCCCAGGACCCGTTGTTGGCCACGACGATGAGCACCGGCGCCTTCTGCCGCACGGCGGTGTCGATCTCCATCGCGTTGAAGCCGAAGGCGCCGTCGCCGGTGGCCACCACCACGGTGTGGCCCGGGCAGGCCAGGCTGGCTGCGATGCCGAAGGGTGTGCCGACGCCGATGCAGCCCAGCGAGCCCGGGTCCAGATAGGTGCTGGCGGGCAGGCCGACGCGCGCGAACGAGAGGAAGTCACCGCCGTCGGCCACCACGATGGCATCGGCCGGCAGGGCCTCGCGCAGCGCGGCCAGGACGCGGTTGGGGTGCAGGCGGCCGTCGCGGCCGCTGGGCGCTTCCTTCATGGACTGCTCCAGCTTGGCCGAGCGCTGGCGGTGCTGCTCGCGCAGGCCGGTCAGCCAGGCGCCGTCGCTGGCGGGCGCGGTGGCGGGCGCTGCGTCCACGATGGCCTGCAGCGCCAGCCCGCAATCGCCCAGCACCTCCACCGCGCCGCGGCGGTTGTCGCGTAGCTCGGCGGCGCAGTCGGCAATGCGCAGGAATCTGGCATCGCCAAAAACGGCGGGGGAACCGAAGGCGAGCTGGAAGTCGAGCCGGCGGCCGACGGTGACCACCAGGTCCGCCTGGCCCATGACCGAGCCGCGCATGGCAGCGACCACGCTGGGGTGGTCGTCGGGCACCAGGCCCTTGCTCTCGCCGGTGTCGAGGTAGGCTGCGCCCAGCCGGTCGAGCAGGGCACACAGGGCGGGGCCGGCATCGCGCGCCCCCCGACCGCTGATGAACAGCGGGCGCCTGGCCGACCACAGCAGGTCCACCGCCGCCTGCACCGCCTGCGGGTGGGGCGGCGCGGGCAGGGCGGCGGGGGGCGCGAACACTTCGGGCAGTTGCATCGGCACGGCGACGTCGGCGCGCAGGGTGTCGATGGGGAAGTCGAGGTAGACCGGGCCGGGCTCACCTGCTTCGCCCAGCGCACGGGCCGCGGCTTCGGCCAGTTCCTGCGGCACCAGGTCGGGGTGGCGCACGGTGCGCGCGTAGCGGGTGAGGCTGCGCACCAGCTCGGTGTGAACGATGTCCTGCAGCGCGCCGCGGTTCTCCTGCGGCGTGGGTGGCAGGCCCGAGAGCACCAGCACCGGCGCCTTGGCGACGTGGGCGTTGGCGATGCCGGTCATGGCGTTGGTGACGCCCGGCCCAGCCGTGACCAGGGCCACGCCCAGGGTGCCGGTCAACTGCGCCTCGGCGTGCGCCATGTAGACGGCGGCGCGTTCGTCGCGCACGTCCACGATGCGGATGCCCTCGGCGTCCAGCCGCATCCAGATCGGCATGATGTGCCCGCCGCAGAGGGCGTAGACGCGGCGCACGCCACGCGCCTTGAGGAACCGTGCGACGACGGCGGCGGCAGACTGCTCGCCGATCGGGGGTGGGGCCATGTTGGTCTCCGGGGGGATTGACGAAATTGAATTCTGAATTCAGAGTTCAGATAAATCAAGCCCCCCGTTTCGGTCGGGCCGCCCGACGCCATCACACAGGAGACCGCCCATGGGCCCTTTGCTCACCATCGCCGACGCCGTGGCCACGCACGCCCGGCTCACCCCGCACAAGCTCGCGGTGCGCGACTCGTCGCGCCGCCTGACCTACGCCGAATGGGATGCGCGCGCCTCGCGGCTGGCGGCCGGCCTGCTGGGGCTGGGCCTGGCCCCGGGCGACCGGGTGGGCGTGGTCGCGCACAACCGGCTGGAGTGGATGGAGATGTACGCCGGCATGGCGCGCGCCGGGCTGGTGGTTGTGCCGCTGAACTTCCGCCTGACCGGGCCGGAGATGGCCTACATCCTGAACCACGCCGAGGTGGGCGCGGTGATCGCGGGCCCGAACTTCTGCGCCACGCTGGACGGCATCCGGGCCGATCTGTCGGTGCCAGCCGACCGCTACGTGGTGCTGGGCGACGCGGCCCCGGCGGGCTGGGCGGCTTACGAGGCGCTGCTGTCCGGCGCGCGCACCGACGTGGCATTCCCCGTGGTGGCGCCGGAGGACATGTGCGCACTCATGTACACCTCGGGCACCACCGGCCGGCCCAAGGGCGCGATCCGCGCCCACGCCGGCAGCACGCTGATCGCGCTGGCCACGGCGCTGGAGATGGGCTTCACCCGCGACGACACGGCCCTGCTGGTCATGCCGCTGTGCCACGCCAACTCGCTGTACTTCGGCACCACCTTCGTGCACCTGGGCGCGACCATCGTGATCGACGACCGGCCCAGCTTCGACGCCGAAGCGGTGCTGAAAACCCTGGCACAGGACCGCGTGACCTTCACCTCGCTGGTGCCCACGCACTACATCATGATGATGGCGCTGCCCGACGCGGTGAAGAAGGGCTGCGACCTGAGCGCCGTGGGCAAGCTGATGATCTCCTCGGCCCCGGCGCGGCCCGAGACCAAGCGCGGGATCATGGAGCTGTTCCCCAACGGCAAGCTCTACGAGCTGTACGGCTCGACCGAGGCCGGCTGGGTCACGCTGCTGCGGCCCGACGAGCAACTGAGCAAGCTCGGTTCGGTGGGGCGCGAATGGGCGGGCAGCGGCCCGATCCGCCTGCTCGACCACGAACGCAAGGAAGTGCCGGACGGCGAGGTGGGCGAGCTGTTCTCGCGCACCGCCTATGTGTTCGACGGCTACTGGCGCAACTCCGAGAAGACCGCCGAGGCCATGGACGGCCACTGGTGTTCGGTGGGCGACATGGCGCGGCGCGACGAGCAGGGCTACATCTGGCTGGTGGACCGCAAGAGCAACATGATCATCAGCGGCGGCGAGAACGTGTACCCGTCGGAGGTGGAGGCCGTGATCGGCCAGCACCCCGCGGTGCGCGACGTGGCGGTGGTCGGTGTGCCGCACGACAAGTGGGGCGAGACGCCGCTGGCGGTGGTGGTGCTGCACCAGGGGGCGGAGGCGACCGAGGCCATGTTGCGCGACTGGTGTCGCGAGCGCCTGGCGGGCTTCAAGTGCCCGTCGCGCATCGTTTTCGTGGATGAAACCGAGATGCCTCGAACCGCCACCGGCAAGGTGTTGCACCGCATCCTGCGTCAGCGTTTCCTGCCGGCCTGAGTCTTCTCCAGGCCGACCGCCCACTGCGCCGCGCTCCCCAGCAGGTGCTCACGGAACACCTGCGCGATGGGCGACAGCTGCTTGGCGCGCGGGTGCACCAGGTGCCACTGTGAGCGGATCGGAAAGCCGCTGACCGGCAGCAGCACCAGGTCGCGGCCGATCTCCTCGGCCTTGAGCGCGTGGCGCGAGACGATGCCCACGCCCAGGTGGCCGGCCACGGCCTCCTTCAGCGCCTCGTTGCTGCCCAGCTCCAGCGTGAGCGCGGGCGTGAAGCCGGACGCGGCGAAGTGACGCTCGGTCGCCAGCCGGGTGCCCGAGCCGCGTTCGCGCAGGATGAAGCGTTCCCCCGCCAGCGCCTGCAGCGCCACGCGCTGGCGCTGCACGAGCGGGTGGCTGGCGGGTGCGATCAGGTGCAGCGGGTTGTCCAGGAACACCTGGTCCTGCAGGTCGACATCGGCTGGCGGCTGCGACATGACGTAGAGGTCGTCGCGGTTCTCGCGCAGGCGCTGCACCACGCCGTCGCGGTTGAGCACCTCCAGCGCGATGTCGATGCTCGGGTGCTGTTCGCAGAAGCCGCCGAGAAGGCGCGGCACGAAGTATTTGGCGGTGCTGACCACGGCCACGCTCAGGCGCCCGCGGGTCAGGCCCTTCATGGCGCTGACCTGCTGGCCGAAACGTTCCCATTCGCCGGCGATGGCTCGCGCAGTCTGCGCCAGCTCGCGGCCGGCCTCGGTGAGAAAGACCTTGCGGCCGATCACCTCGTACAGCGGCAGGCCGATGGACTCGGTGACTTCGCGCAGCTGCATGGAGGCGGTGGGCTGCGTCACGTGCAGGGCGCGTGCGGCGGCGCTGACGCTGCCGGTGTCGGCCAGCGCCAGGAACAGGCGCATCTGGCGGAAGGTGATGTTCATAGATTTTTATCTATGTTGTGTCGCACAAAAATCGATTTTACTGAATGCATTCCGGTCGCCACAATCCGCGCCCAACCAAGGAACGTCTCATGAACCTGCACAACCTGGTCGATCCGGCCATCCTGTTTTTTGTGGTCGGCGTGCTGGCCGGCCTGGTCCGCTCGAACCTGGAAATCCCGCCGGCCATTTCCCGATTTCTCTCGATGTACCTGCTCATGGCGCTCGGCCTCAAGGGCGGGTTCGCGCTTGCGGCCTCGGGCCTGAATGCGCAGGTGGTGGC